>JGI10211J14876_10000015_pt1 | contig 54580 bp, 56 predicted proteins | sample Etolagsediment_FD_14876 | JGI IMG/M metagenome (IMG submission 14876)
AATCATTTTCAAACTTCAAATCAATTCAGCATGAAACAATATGCAGTAATCCACGCTGTCGCAGGACTCTTCGAAGGGTACTCCGACACCACTTGCGAGTTCTTCCCCAAGCGGGGATTCGCAGAGAAGCACATCAACCAAATCCTGTCTGACTACGCAAACGATGATATGTGTGTGGACGTCAGCGGAGGGTTTGACGATGGCATTTACGCCACCATGACCCGTGACTACGAGGACTATGCGGCTTGCGTACCATCTGATATGTCGCATGACGATTGGGTTGCAGAGAATGGCGACGACGTTAGTGTCGAGGTGTTCCGCATCATCGAGGTTGATATGTCCAACCGCTCCGACTCCACCGAGTCATGTTGGTTGACGTGGGACCAACAGGATACTACCCAAGCATGGGACTACTTCCCCTTGTGTATGTCCTTGGTGGCTCGTGTCTCCTCTGATGTCATGGACAACACAGGCAAGTACACCTGCCATGAGACCAATATGTACCAACTCACGGAGTTCATCTCCTCGGTGTACTACCGCAACCACGCCTTCATTGACGTTGACGACTACGTGATGCACGCTTTCCGTATCCCCAAACCCAAGAACAATGACGAAGAAACAACTGATTGATAGCCTGTCTGACTTCAAGGACGACGACCTTGTTGTCATCATGGTGCATGACACCACGGCTCACGAGGACATCTACGACTTCTATGTAGATGCTGTATACCTCGACCCTTTGCACAACAACTGCGAATCAGAGATTCAATTAACCCTTATCAACCACAACAATGACTGAAGAAACCTTATACGACCTCCGTCTCTACGTTAGCGACTGCTTCAACCACCGCGAATCATACACCGCAGACAGCGGATATATGCGACTCACCAAGCTGATGCAAGAAGAGTACGACCTCGACAACAACGACGTGGACGAGGTGGTAAGCGAAATCGAAGAGCTTGTTGCCAAGTTTATCATGGAGAACTCACCAAAATTTACAGACAATGACGAATGAAGAATGGAGCACAAAGCTCAAGAAACACTGGGAAGAATTGCCTGACCAAATCGAAACACCAATGACTAGTAAAGACATCCAAAACTACATCGAGAAAGACCTCGGCAAACCCCTACGTCACGATCCTGATATGCTCCTCGAAGCGACACAAGAAACCGCATCCGAATTTGAGCTTGACGAGTGGAGTGTGTTGCGGTTCATGTTAGCCGACGAACCCATAAAGTACAGCCACAGCTATGGATTCCACACTGCATACGGCAGGGCTATCTGCGAACACTTCTCATTTATCTACGGCTCATGATACGAGTACACGACATCATCAGTGCCAACCCATACGACGGGGACTACCGCATCCGAGTAGAACACATCGAACGGGAAGCACCTGAAACTACACGACAACTACAAAAACATTTACAAACTTCACCACAACCCAAGAGCGTAGTCATTGACTGCGTCAATTCAATCTTCAAAGCAACATTACAATGAGCAAAGTCGACAAAGCCAAAATGGACAAATACATGTACAACCTGATTGAGGAAACACTCATAAGCCTGTGGAAACAGGGTAAGGTCGTTCGGTCATCCAACCCTGATACAAAGACGGGCGAGTACTACTACACCCAGCCATCCAAGGCCAAGGCCGCCACCAAAAACAGACCTGAATTGGGTGATTACCTGACCTACGAAGAATTCCAATCTCAAATTAACTAATCATGAATTCATTCCAAGAATCTAAGAACGAACTCGAAGCGGCTATCCGCTACGCAGAGAACGCTATCTCCTCTGCCAGTGCTACCATCGAGTCGATGGAGTTCCGTCAAGAGATGGCCAAGAAGCAGTACGCAGAGCAGACGGGACGTGAGCAAGCCCTCCAAAATCAGGTCGATGAACTCAAGTCCGAGCTTGACAAGCTCCGCAAGGAGAAAGAAGCATCAAGCGGACCATGCGGATGCCAAGCATACCGCGACCTCGAAGAAGCACGTGGCCGTGCAGAGGGTGAGGTTGAATTGCTTCAGAGCTCTATCAAGCAGTTGGAGCGTGACCTCACCGTCAAGACATCCCAAGCGGAAGCGTGGAAGAAGGAGGCGCGAGAGCCCAAAGAGGGCGCACCTACTATGCCCGTCATCCCTAAGGACGTAGCCATCGCCATCTTCCGTGAGGGTGTGCAGTCAGGCATCAACGATGCTGTTGCTGAACTCGAAGGGCAGACCATCAATATCGAAGAGAGTGAATACTGCGGCGACTTCGAGGTGTCCTTTGCACGAGACATCGACCTCGACGACCACCTTGACCTCGACTGGATGCGAGACAAGGTTGGGCAGTACGAGGAGTCCTTCGTAGTAGATGCACTCAAGGGATTGTGTGCAGACAAGGAGTTCGAGTGCCGTATCCACGGAATCGACGACCAAGAAACAAAAGACAATGATTAAATACATCACCTCCCTCATCAGCCCCAGCAAGCCACAGCCTGAGCGCATGAGAAACAAGTTTGAAATCGTAAGTGAATACCCATGCGTCACTATCAAGATGCGAAGAGGCTTCTTCTTCATGCTTGTTCGTTGCGTAATCGTAGGGCAGGCAGAGATTCGAAGAACTTCAGACGAGCGTACGAAGATATCTAAGGCTATCGTAGACAGCATGTGGGAGATGCACCGAGAAGCAACACGAATGCAACATGAATCACAAACCAATAATCAGAAATGGAATCAAACCAAGCTGAATTAATCCTTAATATGTTCGTCTCCGAGTACGAACGATGGGAGGACTCACAGGCTCGACGCCCAGTCCGACCACCCAACTACGAAAAACTCGGACATAAAATGTTTGAAGCCTATAAAACCGCTAAGCACTATGGATACTGAAAACGAAATCATCTACGGATACTTCCGCAACGGAGGCATCTTCGTAACCCCATCTCTTGAACTGGCGTGGAAGCGTCACACCCATGACGAACCCTTCATCGTATACGACCCATCAGATGAGTAACGAAGACGCCATCAATCACATCAACGATTCATTCGACTTCGACTCTAAGGCTGTCACCTTGGCCCGCATGTTTGCTTTCGAGGACATCATAGAGTACGACATCATGGAGTGGGTAAAGATGCCCGTAAGCGCAGGTCTTGGCGAGTTCGTGGAGCACTGCCGTCAGGCTAATGAGATGGTGATACCAAAGTATACATCTCGCAAAACGTACGACCCCATAGATATGGAAGGTGCGCTTCACGACCTGTCTGAAAAAATGGAGACGGTCATGATTGCGATGCAGGTGTATGCCGACATCCACTCAACTATGAGGGAAAAAATCCACGGGAAACTTGTTTAATAGAATCAAATCAACTAAATTTGCAGACGAATCCACTTACATTTATCGACCAAGGTCACGAGGCTCTCCGCATGTATTGCGAAGCCATCGGGATCGACTACACATCGTACGACAGGCACTTCAAGCAGACGCAACCGCGAATGGCTTTCGGTGTCGCACTTACGAAGCATATAGGTGACAGCCTCACCGCAGACGTGCTTGGTAAGGACAGAACAACAATCATACACTACAGACGCAAGCACGAGAACAACCTCGACTGGTGGGATGGGTATGAAACAATGTTCGAGACCGCAGAATACATCATCGACTCATACTTCAATGAGATGGCTAAGGTCAACCGCATTGAGTACATCGACGAGATGATTAAGAAGTTAGTTAAAGAGAAAAATTCAGTTCAATCTCAAATCAATGTCTAATTACAATTTCAAGACCACAAATTATTTTTAAGTAGAGGTTTATTACCTTTGCCACATGAATAAGTATTACGTTTATGGGATAATGAACACGGATAAAAAGCTCGTGTACATTGGTAAGGGGAGCCGAGCAAGAGTCTACAGGCAGGCGTTCAACATCAACGAAGATGCTGACTCCTTCTACTCGAATGGCGGGGACATCACGGAACTAATCACTTTCTTCCATGAAAGAGTATCTGAACGTGACGCTTTCGCACTTGAGAGACAGCTCATCGACGAGCACCTTGATAAAGGCTTTGACTTAATTAACCTTAGGCTAAATCACTCCAAGGATATGGAGTGGCGCCAAAAGATAAGCGAGTCAAACAAAGGAAAGCACAATCATTGGGGAGCGAACAACCCAAATAGGCAAAGGTGTTTATACACCGAGACCAATGAAGTGTTCGACACTCTCAAAGAGCTTTGCGACTCCAAAGGATTCAATTACTCTTCAGTAAAATCCTCGCTAAGCAGATTTAAGAAGACAAACAAACAAAATAAATACTCTAATTTAATTTCTTATGTCTGAATACAAATTTAAGGTAACAAACATTCGCGGTAAAAATTACGTCGAAGTCAACGAGCGTATCAAATTCTTTCGTCAGGAAGAGCAGTATAAAAACTGGGGTATTCTCACGGAGTTCCCAGTGCTTGACTCAGAGCAGTGCCTATGCTTGTGCACCATCACTACACCCGATGGTCAAATCGTAGCACAAGGCCACGCTCACGAGGAAAAGAGTTCATCTAACATCAACAAGACAAGCTATGTCGAAAACTGCGAGACCTCAGCCGTCGGACGTGCCTTGGCAATGCTCGGAATCGGAATCGACACGTCTATTGCATCAGCTAATGAAGTCTCAGACGCCATTGCTAAGCAAGACGCGAGTCCCTCTGCTCCGACAGAGAACATCATGGACAAAGCCGTGACGTACATCAAGGGGCAGTCCAATAAGCAGAAGGCTTTCGATAGCATCCTCACCAAGTATGGGGACCAGCTATCTGAGAAGCAAGTAGCAGGCCTCAAAAAGTTCGTGCGATGATTGGGTTGCTCGGCTTTATCTCAGGCATCCTCTCATCCATTGCAGTTGCCTCCATCGTGTACGAGCTTCGTGCTCGTCACGAAGGCAACTACGGAAACAAGTATGAAGAGTACGTGCCGCAGATGTATCGAATGCGCTCTGGAGGTATGACCATCAGGGAGATTGCCAAGTATACAGGCATCCCCAAGTCCACCGTTCATCGATACTTGCAAGCTGTAGACCGAGGTCTTCACAGCTCATCAGATTACGAGGTGTCTGAGGATGGCTCGATTAAAAAGAAGCTCAATGATTAACATCCCCGAAGCCCTGCAAGAGCGGTACAACAAGCCGCACCTTTCTTACTCGTCGCTGAAGGTGGCGCTCACCGACATGGCGAGGTTCGACCAATACATGAAAGGTGAGTTGAAGTTTGAGTCACCTGCCCTCGCCTTCGGGTCTCTCTACGATATGCTCTTGTTCGAGCGTGACAAAGCCTTCGATACCTACGCAGTAGTATCAGATGATGCTATCATCGACAGGTGCTCTGACAAGACTCGCTCCTCTAAGCGACCGAAGCTTACGAAGGAGTACAAGGATATGCAGAAGTACCTCATCGAGGAGGCAAGCAAGCAGGGTAAGATGCTGTGCTCACCCGACGACTGGAAGCAAGCGAACGAGATGATCGACAGGCTCGAACGTTGCGGCCTCGTAAGTGACATGTTGTCCTCGGGCAAGTATCAAGTGGAGTTCAACGAAATGATTGGGCCCGTAAAGGTCAAAGGCTTTCTCGATTGCCTCGGCGACGGGTTCATCGTAGACTCCAAGTCCACTAAGGCTGTCGATAAATTCCGCTACAGCGTACGTGATTTCTGCTACGACATCCAAGCTTACATCTACTGCAAGGTGTTCGGTGTCAACAAGTTCTACTGGCTTGTGCAAGAGAAGACGTACCCGTATCTACCTGCAGTAGTAGAGTGTTCAGATGAAACCCTGTTCGCTGGAGAGATGAAGTTCAATGACGCTGTTGAGCGCATCACGAACTTCCTCGAAGGCAACAAAGCACCTGACCAAGACTATGTACAATTCAAAGTTTGAGTATGTATTGCTATGTGCTCTCCACATTTTGGCTTATCTTTCAATTTATTTTCTAATCTCAATTCTAATTAACAAATCATGAGCGAACAGAAGTATGACTCCGTTCTCGTCGGCTGGGCTGACGAACCCAAGTACAATGACAATGGCGAACTCCTCTCTTGGAACTTGCGCTTGAAGGACCACGAACTCAAGGACATGCTTGATCAATACGTCACCAAGCGTGACGAAGAAGGTCGAGGTGGCAACGTATACGTGACTCTCTTTATGAGCAAGAATGGCAAGGCGTGTGCCCGTGTGTTCAACCCGAGCAGCGAGGCCGCGAAGGAGAAGCGTCAACAGAAACAAGGGTCTAATGCAGAGCAAGAGTCTGCGGACTTGCCCTTCTAAACCAGTAGGGCTTTACGCAGCTATCGAGTGGGGGCTGAGGAACATTAAGTTCCTTGGTCCCTTCTCTTTCTGTGGAAGTAAAGACGACATCAACCTGACATTTCACTGCATCATGATTGACTACGACATCGACTTCAAAGTCTTTATACCCTCGTTTACAGAGAAGTACATCTGCATCATCATCCCGAACAAGAAAGGGGACAACAGCGTACTACTCACTCGTGACGATTGCAGTAGCGTTATGGGGAGCAAGGTCTCCATGCAGTGGATTGCCGACAAACTAAAAAAGAAATGGGAAATGAAGATCTCCCCAGCATCTATAGCTTGACTCTCGACATAGCTTACAAGAAGGGCAGTCGCATAATCAACAGGGATGCGTGGGCTATCAGCAGGTACGACACTCCTAATGAAATCATGGCCAACGACAGCAAGACTATGGACAGACTGAAGCTGGAGTTTTATGGCAAGACATACAAAGGTCAGAAGCACCTCATCATAAAGGGTGTTCGCAGCAAGAAGGTTGTGGGTAAAGTAAATCGAACAGCACTATGAAACCATCTGAAAGACAAGAGGGCGGAGAGCATTACAACATGCCCATCCAACCCACTGAGTTCATCTTCAAGAACAACATCCCGTTCATCGAAGGTAACGTCATCAAGTATCTATGCAGACACCGCCAAAAGAATGGGGCGGAGGATATCCTAAAGGCCATTCATTACTTAGAACTAATCCTAGAATTCGAATACAATGAAAGTGACATTCTTCAAAGACGTCTTCGACAAGGACGCACCGCACCATGTCAACGTGATGACCGCCCTCGACAGAATCAAGACGGGCCAGTCGAAAACCACGATTGATGCTGTACGATCGGGTGATAAGGACGCGAAGAAAAAACTTCCTGTCGTATGCTTTAGCGGTGAGTTTGCGTCACGTGCAGACGATGCTCTATTCGAGCACAGCGGACTCATTGTTCTGGACTTTGACCACATTGATGTTGACAAATCCAAGAGCGTACTTGCCACGGACAGCTATGTATTTGGGTGCTGGGTTTCACCGAGTGGTGATGGGCTCAAGGCTCTGGTAAGAGTCACCAATCCTGAGCGACACAGAGACCACTTCCGAGCCCTACGTACGTACTTCCACAAGCAATACGACCTTGAGGTTGACGAGTCAGGCATCAACGAGTCTCGTGCATGCTTCGAGTCCTACGACCCAGAGCTAAGCCTCAACCCAGACTGCAAGAAGTTCGGGGCGTTTGCCACCGAGCGTAGCGAACAAGTGCAAGAGGCTAAGCGAGGAGAGTTCACGGACTACATGAAGCTCAACCTTGCAGCGCGTATGATACGCCAAGCAGATGACGGAGAGAAGCACGCAGCCCTACTGAAGTCTGCTAAGCTTGTGGGTGGGTACATCTCAGCAGGACGCATCGAAGAGGAGGAGGCTGTGCGCATTCTCTTCCGCGAGATTTGCAAGCGTGATATCGACAGCGAGCAGGCGGCTATGACAACCATCCGTCAGGCTATCGAGGTAGGCAAGAACATGCCCATCCGCGAAGTCATAGACAATGAACAAGATGCACAGCGTGATCTGCTCATCAACGACGGAGACATGTCATTCATCTCATCCGATGACGAAGACTTCCGATGGATCGACGACTACGCCAACGGCAAGATTCCTGTAGGCTTAGATACTGGTGACGACAAGCTAGACAACTACTTCCGTTACAAGAAGGAATTCGTTATCATGAATGGACACTCGAACGTAGGTAAGACAACCTTCGCTCTTTACATGATGGTGAACTCAGCCGTGAGGCACGGGTGGAAATGGGTAGTGTACTCCTCGGAGAACCGCACAGCCTCTCTGAAGATGTCTCTCATGCAGTTCGCGGTCAACAGGAAGATCGGGGACATGACGTATGAGCAGCGTCGGACGGCGTACAAGTGGGTGAACGAGCACTTCACAGTCATCAGCAACAACCAAGTGTACTCTTACTCAGACATCCTCGTCTTCCTTGAGAAGATCGTGCGTCAGCAGGAGTGTGATGCTGTGTTCGTGGATCCCTACAACAGTCTCAAGATTGAGCTTTCAGGCAATGGCAACTCTCACGACTACCATTACCAAGCTGCTTCAGAGTTCTTGACTTTCTCCAATGCAAACAACGTAGCGGTGTGGCTTAATATGCACGCTGTCACCGAGGCTCAACGCCGCAAGGGTGATGACGGGTTGCCTGTAGCTCCGTATGCAGAGGACACAGAGGGTGGTGGTAAGTTCGTGAACCGAGCAGACTGCTTCATCACGATACACCGCAAGGTGCAAGCCCCAGATCACAACATCAAGAAAACTACTGAGCTGCACATCAGAAAGGTGCGCGAGACAGAGACAGGAGGACAGCCTACACCTATCGACGACCCGATAACGTTCACAATGAACACATCGCACACAGCTTTCAGAATCAACACGACAGGGAGCGAGCTGTTCCAAGGTGTTGACAAGCAGTTCGATAAGTACAAGCAGTTCAACATGCCCTCTAACAGTCTATTCTTAGAAAATTCCGCTGTAACTTCGCATAGTGAAGCGACAAAGCAAAGGAACTTCGAAGAAGAAGTCCGCTAAGAAAAGGGAGTTAGGTAAGTATAAGAGTGGATTGGAAAAGACATGTGCTAACCTTCTCGCTGAATCGGGGCTAAGTTTTGCCTACGAGGAACGTGAGTACGAGATCCTCCCCAAGTTTAACTACCCCCAGACGTATTGGAAGATGACCCCTAAATCCAAGGGGCTTATCGACAAGACAGACAAGGTGGTTCTCCCAATCAAATACACTCCTGATTTCGTAGCTAAAGACGGGAGCTGGATCATAGAGACCAAAGGGTTTATTCATTCTCACCACGACTTCCCCATGAGGTGGAAGCTGTTCATGGATTACCTGATAAAACTAAACGAGCCGCTCCCGATGTTATTCATTTGCCGTAACAGGCAGCAGATAGAAGAAGCCATCCAAATAATAAAATCAAATGGACAAAAAACAAATACCCATCGAAGAGCTGGGTCGCGTGTACGGGGTAGCCGTAAGCAGGATGTATGAGGTCATAACAAATTACAGTGAAGACCTGTACACACAGAATGGCAAACCCAAAGAGGATCCTGGACAGGTGTCACGAGTCTTAGACTCTATGGTGTCTAAGCTCAGGCACGAAGCCAGCCTTATACGAGACGCCTCTTACGAATATTGGGAAGCAAATGCAAAGCCAGAAGAGAAGGAGTTATTCTAACACGACTGGTAGATTTGCGGAAGAGAGATTCAAGAGGGCGGCCAAGCGGCTAGGGTTTGAGGTAATCAAATCCAGCAAGAAAGAAGACATGCAGAAACACATCGACTACTGGCTACACTACAGCGATAGGAAGCATTCAGTTGATGTGAAAGGGAACAACCTGCCAGATGAAATCTGGTGTGAGTTCAAGAACGTAGCGGGGAACGAAGGATGGATGTATGGCAACGCACATATCATCGCATTCGATATGCCTGAAGAAGGCGGATTCTCCATTGTAGATAGGGAAGAACTACGAGAGTGGTGTGAGAAGAATGTAGCTGACATATTTGTTGACAAGCGCAATGCGTATCGAAAAAAGTACCAGCGCAAAGACAGACTTGACGTCATCACCATGCTCAACTTACACGACCTTAAGGAGTTAGATTCCTACCGAGTCTGGCCCTACGAGACGGATTATTGACTATCTTGTAGGTCCTTTTAACCACCATTTTTTACAGCACCCATGAGCAACTCGATCTTTGAGAAGAGGCTGAGCTATAAGCCCTTCGACTATTCTGAAATCACCGACCCCCTCATCAACGCGATGTGGGCTAGCCACTGGACACACAATGAATTCAACTTTAAGTCAGACGTCCAGGACTACCATACCTCACTCACGAAAGAGGAGCAAGGCGTTATCAAACGCGCTATCCTTCTCATCTCACAGGTGGAAGTGGCGGTGAAATCGTACTGGTCGAACATCGGCAAGCACCTGCCCAAGCCAGAGATTGCAGATATGGGTGCTGTATTTGGTGGCGTTGAGGTCATCCACTCACGTGCTTACTCAGAGATACTGACGAAGCTGGGGTTGGAGGATGAGTTCAAGACCTTGCTTGATAACGAGCCAGTGCTCAACCGCGTTAACTACTTGAACAAGTATGTGGACCGCGTGTATGAGGACGATCGAAAGCAGTTCTTGTACAGCCTCATCCTATTCACACTCTTTACTGAGAACGTGTCTCTGTTCAGCCAGTTCTACACCATCCTGGGATTCAACAGGTTTCAGGCTGTCTTCAAGGACACGTCGAACGTGGTGCAGTACACGAGCAAGGAAGAGAACCTTCATGCAGAGGGTGGCATGGCTCTGATCAATCAAATCCGCCGCGAGCATCCTGAGTTGTTTGATGCTGAGCTTGAAGAACGCATCAGTCACGAGGCTGAGGAAGCCCTTCAAGCAGAGGGTCGCTTGATTAACTGGATCCTTCAAGGGTTTGAGAATCAGTTCCTTAGCGAGTCTATCTTAAACAACTACTTGAACAACAGAGTTAACGAAAGCATGCGTCGCATCGGCTTTAATCTTGAGTTCCCTGTGAACCAAGAGAAGCTGGAGGTTACGGCATGGATGGACGAAGAGGTGTATGCGTCCGCGTTATCTGACTTCTTCCACAAGAAGCCTATCGATTACGCAAAGAGCACCAAGAGTTTCACAGCAGAAGAACTATTTTAATGAAAGATTTTTACTGGGTCACAGAAGAGACTCGACAATTTATGGAGAAGGGATACCTTGACCCAGGCCAATCGGTCGAAGACAGGGTGAGAGAGATAGCTGCCCACGCTGAACGCATCCTAGAAGACACCATGCAGGGTGACTGGGAAGGATTCGCTGATGACTTCTACGAATGTATGAAGCGAGGGTGGTTTAGCCTGAGCACCCCAGTGTGGGTAAACTTTGGTAAGGATAAGGGCTTGCCTATCTCGTGCTTTGGTACGCAGGTTCAGGACGATACATTCGATATCTTACGTGGGGCTGCAGAGATTGGAGCTATGAGCAAGGTGGGTGGCGGCACGGCAACGTACTTCGGTAAGCTTCGACCTCGTGGAGCTAAGATCTCTACGGGTGGCGAGACCAACGGGGCTGTGTCTATGATGGAGCTGTTCAATACGACAACCAACGTCATCTCTCAGGGCAAGGTGCGACGCGGGAGCTGGGCTGCATACCTTGATGTGGAACACCCAGACATCGAGGAGTTCTTGCAGATCCGCAGCGAGGGGCACGCTATACAAGATGTGTCATTCGCTGTGTGTATCGGAGACAAGTGGATGAAGGAGATGATCAAGGGAGACCGCAAGAAGCGTGAGATCATGGCTAAGATTCACAAGAAGCGCAGCGAGACAGGCTATCCATACATCTTCTTTACAGACAACGTAAACAACGCACGCCCGTACGTATACGAAGACAAGGGGTTGAAGATCACACACTCACAGTTGTGCGCAGAGATCATGGAGTACACAGACGAAGAGAAGTCTTTTGTCTGCTGCCTATCCTCTATGAACCTACTGCACTACGACGAGTGGAAGGCCCCCGATACGAAGAAAGATCCAGTCATGGTATTGACAGCCTTCCTTGACGCTGTGTATTCAGAGTTCATCGATAAAGCCAAGGACATTCCGTTCATGGAGAAAGCTGTTCGCTTTGCTGAGGATCACCGCAGCATTGGGGTCGGAGCACTTGGCTACCACTCGTACCTGCAGAGCAAGGGCATCCCATTCGAAAGCTTGCAGGCTCGGCTTATAAACAAGGAGATGTTTGCTCACATCATGCGACAGACAAACCAAATGAGCATGCAGCTAGGAATGATGGGTGGTGTGTCTGAGTTCATGGAAGGGTACGACTATCGCCACAGCACGCGCATGGCAGTAGCTCCTACCACCTCGTCCTCATTCATCCTTGGTCAAGTCTCCCCATCTATCGAGCCGCTGCAATCTAACTACTTCACAAAGGATTTGGCTAAAGGCAAGTTCACTTACAAGAACCCATACCTTAAAGACCTCCTTGCTGAGAAGGGTAAGGATGATGCAGCCACATGGAAGAGCATCATGATGAAGGGCGGGTCAGTACAGCATCTGGATTTCCTTACTCAAGAAGAGAAGGATGTATTTAAGACGTTTGCTGAGATCTCGCAGATGGAGGTGGTTCAGCAGGCCGCTGACAGACAGAAGTTCATCGATCAGGGTCAGTCTCTTAACGTGATGATCAGCGATGACGTACCACTAAAGGATGTCAATCAGCTCGTCATCAAGGCGTGGGAGTTAGGTATCAAGACTTTGTATTACCAACGAGGAGTCAACCAGGCACAGGCTGTTGGCAGGGATATCTTAAATTGCGCAGTGTGTGAGGCGTAGTGCTTATATTTGCATCGTTACACAGGGTTATATATGCTGTGGAACTTCGCTACTGAGAGAGGGCTTCGGCCCTCTCTTTTGGTATCACGTCCAGTTGTTAGAGCCCAGTACAACGAAGCGAGTGCCAGTGAACATGAAGGTCACCCACTCTCCGACACCGATAATAGGTCCAGAATGGTTGTCGAAGAAGTTAGGGGGAGAAGCAAACACATAATGTACGTCACTAAAATCTGAGAGTGTGCCATACAAAAGACTAGGTCTAACTGTTATATCTGATGTCTTGTTTTTTACCCCCACACAAAAAACAGATCCTGGAGCAAGATTAAGTTCAACATCTATTTCTCCAGTAAAACCCGCCTTCCACAATGGCCCAGAATTCAACGAAAAAACATTGAAGCCTTGGGGGCCTGAAACTTGTGAGTAGACATCATCTGGAGTCTCATTAAAGTCAATAAGTGTTTCATGATCTTTTTTGCCAAAGTACATGCGTCCAACCCCTAAGCTGCCGATTGAGGTAAAAAACCACTCAACATTCTTGTCTTCGTTGGCGCTGTATTTGCCTAAAGAAATGTCTTGCTCGTCGCCCAAGCTGTTTACGACGTCGTTATCTATGAGCCTAAATCCAGGCTCTATAAAAGGAAATACGTGGCTTCTCATGATATCCAGTTGTTAGAGCCGAGGAGCACGAAGTTGGTCCCATTCCACATGAGTGTGGTCCAGCATGATTTGTCGACGACATAACCATCATTAGGGTTGTGTAAATCTATGCTAAAAGCACCAGAACCGAAAGAACCTTCTTCTGGGTAAAACACCCCCGCCCCTTCGTTGCCGTATACGACTGGAACGAGGTTTCTTTTGAGCACATTGTCTGCGGGGTTCTTTGATCCTATACAAAAAATTTCCCCAGCAGTTAATTTTTCTGGATCAGGAAGCTCGCTTGCCTCAAGAAATGTTGAGAGAGAAGCGCTACCAGAAACAATAGGGTTTGTCGAAAGTATGTAAGAGGTCCAAATGTTTAGTGCTATAATTGAATCGTGGCCTCCGCTCCAATCTAAATTTGTTTCTGAAGGGACTGATACATTTGAATCGAGTAAGTACTCTCCTCCTCCCTCCACAATAAAGTTGATGGATCCAACCTCTGAGCTCGAAGTAAGTGTACTGACCACGTACACACCCCCGTCCGAACCAACACCCCTGTAGTTACTATATTGGGCCGAATAAAAAGGAGCGCTTTCGTCTATCTCGATTCCGTCGAGCTTTTGAAATTTATTGTTTGATACAGGAAATACGTGCTTTCTCATGATATCCAGCTATTAGACCCCAGGATTACCCAGCGAGTGCCAGTGAACATTACTGTGACCCAGATATTGCCGCCAGAAGAGTATGTTGTGGTGGAGGATAAACCAAATGCACCCGTATCAAATGGAGGTATAAAATCTGTGACCGTGTGGACGTCAAGGTTTGGAAGACTACGAGTAGTGGCTATATCCGTTGATGGTTTTGAGCCAATACAAAATATAGATCCCTCAGAAAGAGAATAGTCTTGTATATCAGTGATATAAAGACGGTTTTTAAAAAGCTCGTTGCTAGAGTTCTTAATGCTTCGGGCATGAAAAAAAGTAATAAGTAGTGGCTCACTGATTGTTATTTCCGATGGGGCTGATATATCGCTCAACAAATACTCCCCCCCGCCGCCATCGACGATAAAGTCAATACGCACTATTAGATCTCCTGCAATATTGAAGTTAGCAGCCCCTTGGACGCCATCTGAACCAGTAGTCTTGTAGTAAATGTTATTTCCGCTAACACCAGCTAATAGACTCCTGCCCTCATCTATCGTCTCAACATCTAGCTTATTGAAGCTAGGTCTGCATACAGGAAATACGTGGCTTCTCATAACGCTAGGTTATGTAGTAGCCGTCAACCCAATAGGCACCCAGTTTTCTCCGTTCCAGAAACAAGTGAATACTGCCGCCGAGTCCGTGCCATCACCCCCGTACTGAAGATCGACCTCTCTGAAGTCGGCGTCATTGGCGAAAGGACCGTATGGATCCATGTTCACAATGCAAGAGAAGTCTCCGTTGTCCTTTCCGATTTCCAATATGATTCCAGAAAGGTCTGGCTCTGGCTTAACGAGATTGATTACAACATCAGCCCCACCATCCTTAACCAAGATGCGACTCGTATTCATGTTCCAGTCAGCGGAGCCAGAGGCTGTGTCCACCTCTTGGACTTCTTCTTCTCGAAAGTACGGGATGATAGTCTTATAGTCTCTTGCCATATCTATTTGTTTGATGCAAATATACTAAACACAGGCTTATGTGTTTAAGACATAATTTATTCAGCCCCCTTTTTTATTTCGTACATTTGGTGACGAATGAAAACCATTATCACTACCCTCTTACTGGCAATTACCTTTTCGAGCATAGCTCAAGAATGTAGCCTATTAGTGCCTGATAACGTTAGAGTTATGGGCATGAATCGAACCGATGTAAACCTCGCTGAGGTTGACACCGTTGTACTACCCATCGTGTTCCACATCGTACACACTGGAGCAGGAGAAGAAAATAACATCTCCGACGAGCAGATCATGTCGCAGGTCGATGTTCTCAACGAAGAGTTCGCAGACAGTAAGATCCAGTTCTGCATGGCTTCTCGTGACCCTGAAGGCAACCCCACTAACGGCATCACTCGCACGGACTATAGCTCCAATGAGGATTACATGATGGATGGTATCAGTAATGGATCAGGTAGCGGAGCCGACCAGACACAGCTCAAGAGCGACGTCGGTTGTTGGAATCCTTCTGAGTACATCAACTACTATGTCGTCACTGAAATCAACGGAAACGACGGGGGCTGGGGCATTCAGGGTTTTGCCTACCTCGGTCCCACTGGTGACTGCCGAGACGGTGTCGTGTGTCTGTATAACGTGACTGGAAACGTAGGCACACTCAAGGCTGGGCGTGAGCTTGGGCTCACTGGGGTTCATGAGATGGGGCACCACCTCACATTGTGGCACACGTTCAGCAATAGCAATGACTGCGACGAAACAAACTGCGAAACTCAGGGGGACCAAGTGTGCGACACCCCGCCAACAACACCTAACGACATCGGGTGCCAGACTGCTGATTGTCCAGACGCCTTGATTGAGAACTTCATGGACTACACGCCAGAGACTTGCCGAGAGAGCTTTACCGTGGGTCAGTCGGAGCGCATGCACGAGTGCCTTCAAACATCTAGATCAGGCCTAGTAGATAACTTGTCATGCGTGCCTGTTGTAGACTACGACGCCACCGCATTGACAGCCTACTATCAGCAAGAGTGGTGCACCCCAACCCAAGACATCTGGATTGATGTGGTAAACCAAGGCACTCTGACTATCCCCATGCTTGACGTGCAGCTCTATGTCAACGGCAACGAATATGTACAGACTTTGTTTGATGTGCCTGTTGGCACTTCGGAAGTGTTCTTTCCTGACGTGTATGTAGATGGGGCTCAGATGTTTGAGGTTCAGACTATTAGCGACGTTGACCAATACCAAGACAACGACTACGCATGGTGGCCCATCTCTACAGTTTCGGGTGAGCTGCTAGACATCGTGGTTGGTACAGACAACTGGGCTAACGAAGTAGACTGGGTGCTGTATGACGATGATGGGGAGGTTGTGATTGGTGATGGGAACTATCCCTTTGGATACGCCACTTACGTGTATGAAGCGTGCGTGAACGAGGGATGCTACACCTTCGAAGCGACCGACACCAATGGAGATGGCATGTGTTCTCTTGACTTTGGCAACGATGGGGTGTGTGATATTGGGGGTGATGGTATTACAATCTCAGTAGGTGATAACGTAATCCTTGCTACAGGTCAGACCGAATACTCTCTGTTTGACACAACGTTCTGCTTCACTATCGGAAGCTGTCCTCTAGACTTTGATGGCAACGGAGCCGTAGGTAATGGAGACATACTTGAGATGATGCTTGAGTATGGATGCAGCAGCGGATGCCAAACAGATCCAAACAATGACGGAATCGTAAACGTCATGGACCTGCTCTACATACTGACCAGTCTTGGTGACTGCCCCCTCGAACAAGAATTCTCTGTGGGTATGCTCAAGGACTTAACCATTACCGCAGCTTCATCGGGCGGGGTCGGAAGAGATCCGCGTATCTACGATATGACTGGACGTCAGGTTCAAGGACCGCTAGAGAACCTTGCTACTGGAGTGTACATCCTGAAGTGGAAGAGTCTAACCAAAAAAGTTTTCGTACAATGAAAAAGCTACTGTGGTTCCTGATCCCCGTGCTGTCTTACGGGCAGGGGATATGCGACATAGAGATCCTTGGGTTCAACCCCATCTCTACAGACATGACGATAGTCATTAATGGTGGGTACTGCNCTCCTGAGGCAGGTGATTCTATTGGTGAGTTCCTTCTTAGTATAGCCTTCAATCCAGCCCTCGAAGACAACGGGGATTGGGGGTGCATATATCCTAACGGATGGGCATACCTCATCTTCCCGCTTAACTTTCCTGGCTTTGACATCGGGGAAGGTGATGACGGCATGCTTCAGACAGGAGACACGGTGTCCTTCGCCCTCAATGAAATCCCAACCTTCGGGAGCGGGACAGCCTACTGCTGGATAGAGATCATGCAGAGTGGAGCTTACTTTGAGGAGTGCTTGGTTATATCTGTATGGCAGATCAACGACAGCAACCCGCTTGATGGGAGCAACACTGGCATTGGTGGGTTCCCGTATCCTGATGCAGACATATTCAACTCATGGATAATGTGGAGCTTGAACGGAGCCTGTTCACCACCGCCTCCACCCATCGTGTACGGATGCACGGATATGTTCGCGTACAACTACAACTTTGTAGCGTCTCAAGATGATGGAACGTGCGTCTATCAGGGATGCCAAGACCCGCTTGCGCTTAACTATTGCGAAGAGTGCGAGGTAGAAGGGCCTTGTATTTATGAACCCCCAGGAGGAGAGGATTGCAGTGACCCGCTAATCTTTATTGCAAATACGTTTAGTCCTAACAACGACGGCCTCAACGACTACTGGAAGGTGGTGACTAGAGCTGAGTGCTGGCTGACATGGGAGTTACGCATATACAACAGGTGGGGTACGCTCGTATGGATGAGCTATGACCCTGATGCTAAGTGGCTAGGGGAAAGGCTTGACGCCTTTGTTCCTGACGGTGTGTATACGTGGGCTCTTAAGGCTAAGACTTACGAGTCAACGAAGGTTGTTGACATGGCTGGACAGATAACGATATTTCGTTAATTGCAATCCTTCTGACGCAGATCATCGACTAGAATCTCTAAGCGGGCTACGTCTCTTTCTACGTGGTTGAGCCTGAGGTTTTGCTCTGCGTCGTCAGGCAAGCTGCCCATCTCGCCTCTAGGCCACTTGATCCTAAACTCTGAGTTCAGTTCGATCTCTTGGTTGTGACGCATCTTATCTATCTCTAGATGCGAAATCCTTTCCATGATTGTGAAGTATCCCCACACAGCACCGCCAACTCCAACTACAATCTGGATCAGCCACTTGATATTTATTCCGAAGCTCGTGCTATCGTCTAATTTCATTGAACCTGGTTCTTGGCCAAGAGGAGTTTAATCTCCTGGATGTCCGCCATAAGTTTTTTGAAATCAGATTTAAATTCTTTATTGTCCGCTTCGAGAGCGTATACCCTTGAGCTAAGCTTGTTATAGTCCGCCTGGAACTTAATCCACCCGCCGACAAGCGTGCCAGCTACGGCAAGAAACTCGAAGTGAGATAGATATTGTTCAATCATTTCTTGGACTTTTCTATGGTCCTACCAGCGAAGTAGGCACCAAATGATGTTAGCATAAGTATCTCCAGCAAAGATACATAACTTTCTTTGACGTTAAATGGCAGATAATCAAGTGAATCCAGGACCATAGTCACCATAAACATGCTCATCAAAGCAATCAAAGTTACAGGGCGTATGTACTTAGCGAGCTTGATGTCGCTGTTCATGTCCGCCTTCCATCTCTCAGTAACGTTGTTCTGGAATGCAATCTCTGCGTCAATCTTTGCCTTGACTTCTTCTGGACTCAAGTCAGGGTATTGCTTGTCAATAAGGTTCTTTACAACACCCAGCGCACCCTGATCTGGCAAGAGATCCCCCACTGTATCCAATACGTTAGGGGCCTTCTCTTTAAGCCACTTGCCAAGGCTGGTATCTTTAATCTTCTTGCTTTCCTGACTCATAGATTTCTTGCATGATGTCGAGGATTGCTACGGTGTGGTTTCTGAAACCTCTCCCGTCAAACTCCTTGACTGAGTTGTACTTATCATTAATCTCATCGAGAGCCTCAACCTTTTCGTCATCGTTCATCATCTCATACTGAACGCTGTTCATCAGGTTCTCGACGTCTTGATATCTTTCTTTACCAGCCACAGCCATGAGGCTGTTCATCTGCTCCGTGTTGAAGTAAACCCCGCTCTGCACGAACTTCTCATCATTAAGGAAGGTGTAGTTCTTGCCGAGCATACGGAGAGCCATCAGTTCTTTTTTGCTTGTCACGTCTGGAACGCTCACCTTGCGCTTCTTGGCAAAGGATGGGGTTGATACCACTTTAGAAACTGTTTCGGTAGATTCGAACAGCCTGTAGATTTCCTGAGATACTGGGTCATCCTCGCCTTGTCTAAGCTTGGTCACATCAAACAACTGATACATCCATCCAACATTGCCTCGTGGGTTCTGCTTGATAGGGTTGCCCTTCCAGTCTACACGAACAGGGATGTCTGCACCTCCAAACGTCCGATCTTTGATCGTGTATTCTAGGTTAGCCATAAGTCTCTCTGCGCGGTCCATGTCCTTGGTGATGCGTCTGTCTGGCAGGAACTCTCTCTGAGCTCTGTAGATAGCGCTAAACTGGTTTGGAAGTATGACTGACATACCTACGTTTGCGATGCTGTTCAAGAGGTTATCAGAGGATCTCTCTACCTCCCCGCCAGCGAGGATCTGCAAGAAGTCATTGAGCCCCTGCAAGAAGCTCTGCTCCATCATGGATCCAGCGGCAGTCAAAGGGCCTATGCTTACCATGTCTGAGAACATGTGTTTAGCAAAGTCAATAGCTCCATCGTACTCACGTTCCCTCACTTCTTCTTTGTCATACCCTACTGCAACAGCGGCCATCAACGCTCCAGGAAGCCCGAGCTTCATGTAGTTGACGAACACGTCATCATCTTGCTTCGACGCATCCTCTCCAGAAAGCATGCGCTTAAGGGCTGAGATGTTTATACTAGTAGGGGGGAACTGGTCGTAAGCAAGGTTCTTCTCTTCGTCCTCATCCCACTGCACTGGACCAGACAGGATACCCTCAGACAACAGCATCACCGCTGTCTCTGTTACCACGGCTCCGATCATAGCCTTGGCCACGTGTCTCGAAGCCTCGTCAAGATTGCCCTTCTTCATTTCGCTTGAGGCTCTGGCCGCAGCTACAATAGGTGACGCAAACGTAGCGCTCTCGATAAGGATGTTAGCTGGCGTGCTACGGAACGGAATCATAAACCTAAGCAAGGCCTTTGCTGTTTGCTCACCGTTGATGTATGGCAACATGTCCAGGGCTTCACCCATCTTGCGCTCCACAAAGCCTATGCTTTCGTTTACACCCTTAGAGAATGCAGTCTCCTCTTGGAATGTGATTCTACGCCCAGCGCCTCTAGCCTTCTCAGCATTCTTTCGTGGTGGGTGCTTTAGGAAATCGGCCAACGCCTCACCCTCAAGCCCCATCTCCATGGCCTGCTCGTACAGATTCTTATCTTCAAAATACTTTCTGAACGGCGTGTCACCCAGAGACAACAGACGGAACATTACCTCTGCTGGAACTCCGAACGACCCCTGTACTGCCAACTTAAGTCGTTGGCTAGGTGGGATATCCTTTCCGCTGATAGCAGCCATCATAGATCTAAACGGCATGAGGCCTCTCGACTGTCGCCACTCCGTCGTGTCTTTGTCTTGGCCCGTGATGACTTGATCGATGGTATCGACGAAGTTCTCGCCCATGTGACTCATGGCGTAGAAGTACGCGCCAAGAGATACACGCCTGTCGGCGTCATACTCTTTGCCAGCCAGCCTTGACAATGACGACATGAAGGCTTTGACAGGAGCGGCGGTAATGTCGACTCCTACATCAAGGATAGAGTTTACCCCGTTGGCTTCGATGTTAGTAACTTGAGACATGGTGGTCAACAGGTTTCCTTGAGCAATCTGACCAAGTAGCTCGCCCCATCCGCGCTCAATAACTACGTTGGTGAACGTATCCATCTCTCTTTCTACAGCCTTCAGGCGCTTGACGGCGTCTTCAAGTTCCTTTCCTACCTTCTCTCCACGTATGGCCCTTGTCTCAAGGTCTTCCACCTGAGCCTGGGCCTGGAACATCTGACCAGCCAAGTCATCGAGACGCTTGGCTTGCTCCTCAGTTAGCTTGTTTCCTTTGGCTTCTGCTGCCGCCGTGATGATAGACACCAATCCTTTTGGCGAGCTCCTCTTTACCTCTCTAAAATGGCGAAGCAATCGTCCAGCGGTAGTGCCCATAGATGACATCTCAGCAATAAGGTCTGGGATGATGTCTGCCTCTCCCCTAGCTACAGCTCTTGCAAGCCTCTCTGCTTGAGCGAGAACGCCGAGGTTGTCGTTCATAGTAGAGATTCTTCCAAGCTGTTCGTCATTGACGATGTCGATAAGCTCTTGGTCAGTAAGGTCCTGGACATCTTTCTTTAAAGACTTAAGCTTCTGTGGAGTAATGTAGTTGCGAGGATCCTTAACGATCTTGGTTCTAATGTCTGGATCAAAGCGTCCCTTCTGGCGACTAGCCGTCTGACGCATCTTCTTCTTCGTAGCTGTTGCAATCGATGCACGCTCTACTGCATCAGCCATGTTAGCCGCCACCTGAGACTCGCTGACCGCAACATCAGAAGGTACAACCATATTGTCGTATGCCGCCTCAAGAGCTTCGCGTGAATCAAACTCCATACCAAGCACACCCTTGGCGTACCCCTCAAAGCGAGCGACAGCCTTGTCATACTTGGCCCCGCGAGTAGTTCTCTTGATTCTAGATTCTTCTGACTCGATTGTGCCTCTATCCAGGATTGGGTCTGACATATCGTAGTACTCAATCTTACCTCTCAGGTATACGTCGTTACCGATGATAGTAGCTTCTTCAGCCGACTTAACTGGACGTCCAGCCATATCAACAAACACGTTGTGGCTGAATGGGTTAAACTTAACTCTAACCCCGTCATAGTTGAGGTCAGTGCCTGAACCCACAAACTCACCATTGACACTAGCCATCGGGAACTTGTTTTCTTGGAACGTAACAATCTTCTCTCTTGCGTTTTGATTTACATAAAGCTCTACGTTCTTAACCGTTACTGCTGGAGCGTATGTCAATGCTTCGCCGCTAGCAGTCTTGTCGTGCACGGTCTGCACTGGAACGCCAGTGTTCTTCATGACGTTGAGGTTGAGTCGGATACCTACCTTTTTCCCTGGCTCTATGTTGACTCCCTTAGCCAGGATGCGTCGTGAAGTAGCATCTGTTGACAACGCCTCATCGACTACAGTCTTGGATATCTTTACACTTGCACCCCTGACCTTAGTCATGGTGCCAACGTCTTTAGTTCTTGTTCTGAAGAGGCTGTTCTCTGCTGCATCTATGGTCTTGCCTTCGAGCTTGGTGTTAAGCTTTCTTCCTGGGGTAGGCATAACCTTCTCTGTAATTGGGTCTACGTTATCGAAAGACAAAGCCAGCTGATCACCAGGGACAGCATCCAACCCAACTGTGTTTGCGTCAGATCCGATAGACCGCTCCATCGCTGACTTGTAGTCGCTAATGAATGGCCTTCCTTGGTAGCTACTCATGGAGTACACGCCGTCGTGATACATGAGTTGCTGTACTTGGAATGGAGTCAACCCCATCTTTTTAGCAACCTTCTTCACAAACAGAGTAGACTCTGAATCATCATAGACGTCAAAATCTCTGAGCCTTTCAATCTGATTTCCAACCAGCTCTTTATAGATTCTAGCTGCGCCGTTTCTTACCTTGTCGTCACCCTTAGACTTGAGGTCTCTGATGGTGGCAAACACCTCGGCATCAGAAGCCATTGCGTTCACGTCTGCTCCTAGCGCATTTAAGCGGGCAATAGCTGACGTTCTTACATCTTCTGATATGACTAGGCCCTCGGAGTAATCAACTTGATTAAACCTGCCTCTAAATACGTTGAACTGATCACGGAAGTGTCCGTCTTTAGGGATGGCATTCTTATCTCCAGTGTTTCCAAGGTACAGATCTGCAAGCTTAGTTGTGTTTGCTCCGATCATAGACGCCAAGGCTGGGATGTTGCGAGAATCTCTCTTCTTGGCGGACTTGATGAATTGCTCCTCGTTCAACTTGCCGTCGATGTAGTACTGCTTGAAGATCTCGTTAATGTCAGACAAGTGTTTAGCCATGGTGTTAGCTCTGTCGCCTCGAACCATGCCGAGGGTACCGTCTTGTTCTCTCTTTGAGATGGCTTCAATCCTTCCTGGGGAGATGAACTCAGTAGCTCCGCTCTGCACGCGCTTGAGCCCAGCCTTAAATAGCTGCAAGCTTAGGTTTAAGTTTGGATCGATCTGAGACCCATTGGACGTGTATGACACGAGAAGGTCGTACATCATTTTAAAATCCATTGGATTGACCTCTATTGATTCGTCAGCCGCAATAGACTTCATGACCTCGGACCTGCCCTCCTCGTAGTTACCTACTGCATCAGCCACGTCGGTGTTATGATCGTGAATCAAGTGTTGACGCAAGATGTCTAGTGACTGAGCAGCAATATCCACGCTCTGTTCGAGTGTTGGGTTATCGCCAATCTGCTGCTTAACCAAGCTGCTCTCCATTTGAAGCAACGATGACTTGTCATTAATCGAGCACGTTCCAGCACCAACCGCGCACAAGGCTCTGGCCTTGTCTCGAAGCTGTGCTTGGTATCTAGTAGACACCTCTGGGTCTGATACTATCCTGTCCGTAAAGGCGTACGCGGCTCTCTCAGTCACCCCGTCAGAGTCGTCGACGCCGAACTCTTCGTTGGCTTGCTGATATGCTTCTTGCACTTCCTCAAGGGTGGCGTAATCGTGGATGATGTCGTAAGCAAAGTCCTCCTTGGTGTAGTACTTGTCAACCTTTTGTTGTTCAATCTCATAGATCGCATCCACCCTGTCTTGATCCATGGTCTTTACGATACGTTCAAGAGCAGAGATGTAATCCTTACCCATGTATGGCGGCTCACCCTTTGTCTTGCGTCGCTCTATATTGAGAAGCTTCGTAAACTTAGGCAGGATGTCTCTTTTGATCGAGTCTTTTTCTTTGGCTACGCGCGCTTTATCTTCTTTATATACTGGGGGCCGAAGCTTCCAGCTCTTCATGACGTCAGCATTGACAGGCTCTGTACTCCCGTCTGGCTTAACTAGCTCAAATTGTCCATACCTAACACTGCCCTTGCCCTTGCCCATGTCAGTGGCGTACTTCCACCAGTTAATGAAGTCCCACTTGCCGTTGAAAGTCTTCTCTTCTACGAATGAATTAGACGGACCGCCAAACCTATCATAGAGCCCTCTTACATACTTGATTTTAAATGATCCACTCTCAGGAAGTTTGGACGGAGACAGAGCTGCTCTCTCAGTCGTGGTTTCTGCTGCTGTCTCTGACACAACAAAAGCCTCGCCAGTTTTAAGAGATCGCTGCAACTTCTGAAGAATAGGCTTAGCCTGCGAGATGTCCTCGATAAGCATAGCGTCCCGTCCAAGGGTGGCCTTCATGAACTTGTTGATGGCTACTCTGATGCGGTCAAGAAGATTCGGATCGGAGTAATCGTAGTTAAGGAGTTCTGTAAAGTATTCTACGATCTGCTCTTCTGTAACCTCTTGCTCTTTTGCGTTGCGAACTTTACGATACAAGTCGCCCTTCTGCTCCACAATAGAGACGAGCTCTTCCTTGCCTGAGTTCCGAGCTATACCTTCGAGTTCATCGATCAGTCCGTACACCACCTTGGGGTTGTTCTTGTACGCCTTTCTCAGGGCTGGGCCTATGGTAGTGTGGAGCACCTCCTCTACAATAACTGCTCGTGGGTCCTTGCCACTCTTTCTAGATTCAGCTAGCCGCTTAGCATTCAGGTGTATTTCAATGCTCCCGTCTGGATTGTTTACTGCAAGAGCGTTCGTTGGGGCGACCACATTAGATGATCTATCGCCAGACTCCTGAGTGTTGTGAACCACCACCTTGAAGTTCGAGCCAGCAGCAGCCTTAAGCGCTGGAGCAAGCATCTTGTTGATGACCCTAATGTCCTTTTTCGTGAGACCAGGGATAGACGTAATAGCTAGGCTGCCATCACTCTTGGCTTGAAACTCATCGAACTCTCCGTCAATACCACGGGAAGCAACTTTTTCTTGAGGCTGTTCTCTTACCTCTTCTTTGGTCGGCTCAACCTTAGGCTCGACAGGCTTAACGAGATTTCGGATATCAGCAACCCTCTCGGCCTCTGGCTTCAGGTCTCCCTCAGCAGTGCCCGTTCCACCCGTGTCGATCTCCTCCATATTCTTGAGATCCCAAACAGCCTTCTGGTTGTACTGCTTACCAAGCTCAATGCCTACCTCTTTATCTACTGTGGCGGCTACGTCAATGTATGTCTTATTGTCGTTTGCATCGAACCAAGTTCCTACTGAGATCACATCCTCGTTGCCTTCGAACAAGTCGTTGTTATCCTTCACGAATGCTTCGAGATCTTCTGCTGAGATGTCACCCTCGACAATCTTGCTTCTCTCTGGGAAGATGCTTACGCTAGTCTTTTCTTGTCCAGCCTGATTTATTCCGTCGAGAGTAAACGTAGACCCCTTAGCTTCTTGGTCTGCATTGTGGTTTTCAAGCTGAGCTGCAGCTGAGTATTGCTGCGTAACTTCTGGAGCCTTCTCTTCAATGTTTGGGTTTATAGCCTTAAGCCCCAAGTGGTTGCGAAGGTCCTGCTCTGCAATGTACGCTTCTTCTGCAGCCTTTGTGAGCTCCTCGGTCATACCAGCCTGCGTTTGTGAAGCGCCTCGCTCGTCGCGCAATACGCTTCTCTTCTCGCCGAGAACTCCGAGCAGTCTCAATGCTTCCTTCCTGTGGTCATTAGCTTTGTTGAGCCTGTCTGACAAGTCAGATATCACACGAGGATCGGTATCAACCCCCACTGCTCCGCTCATAGCTTCGTCAAGGGATTCTTTAAGAACAGCAACTTCGCCTCTAATGTTGTCCATCCTGTGGGCAACGCGAGAGTCCTCGTACTTTCTGCGCTCTTCTATATTCAGGTCAGTGCTCTCACCAGAGTGAGAGTTAATAATGCGCATGCGCTGGTCAACCAACGTGAAGATGTTGCCAGTCAGCGCCTCAAGCTCTACGTCACTAACTCCTTGCTTCTGAGCATTCTTGTATCTGATAGTGGCTTGCTCAATAGCGATGTCAATATTATTGATTCTCTCCATCTCTTTTGGATGGCGGAGTGTCATCATCCTATAGAACGTTTCCTTGGTAGCTTTCTCTTGCTGAAGCTGTTGGTCAAAGTTCTTTGAGAGTAGAGGGTCCACAGACTGTGACTTGTTCAAGGACTCAACGTTCTGCTGATCCTTGGACGTCATGCCGCTTTTCTCTACGCGAGAGTTGACGGCTGCCTGTGGTCTGCGAACAGCGTCGGCTCCCGCATCGAGTGCACGACGCGCACCTCCTGGGGCAGCGATAGTGCCTGAAGAGGCAATACCCATGACGGTAGCCTCAAGCCACCTGTCGAAGTAGTCGTCACCAGTGTAGTCTACGTTACCACCGATGTCCTCAGACAGCATGCGTGACGCCTCTTGCAATCCCTCAACACCACCCTCCGACAAAGCCTCAAGGCCTTGGTGTCTAAGGTATGTTCTAAGAGCTTCTGTAGCAGTCTCCTTCCTGAGGGGGTTGCTGATCATGTTCTTGAATGACCTCTTCAGGATGCTAGATTGAATAGATCCACCGCCAGCTGTAAGGGCGCCGTCCGCCACAGACATAAAGATTCTAGCAGCCTCTCCTTTAGCCGTGTCATCGAAGACAGGCTCTAATCCCTGCTGAATCCTGTTAAGATCTTCTCTCTCTGAGTCTTGGTAAGTGTTAGATGCAGCCACCGTGCCGCCGACAGCAATGCCTACTGGCCCGAGAGCTGCCGCCGCAATGTACGGGGCACTGCCAGACACGGCTCTAGTGGATCTAGTAACGAGTTCAGCAACATCTCCAATGCTGTTAATATCCGTGGCTCTTTCCACAAAGCCTGTAGTGTACTGAGTTGTATAATCCGTTCTGGCTTTTTCTGTGAAGTCAGAAAGCTCCTGGTCTATAGATCTTTTGTATGACTCTCTTACTTCGGCAGACATATATCCAGGCATAGCTGCGGCAGCAGAAGACATTGGGCCAGACAAGAAGTCAATCGTAGACATGCCCAGCTCAACAGCGTTGTCTCTAAAGAAGTCCCAAACACCACCACCAAAGCCAGTAGTCTCATTGTATCTGTCGTCACCATCCAGCGGGATAGCCAGCCCAAACTGGGAGTAGAGTCTGTTCGCGTAATCTTCTTTGTCTACGTCAGCCTCGCCGATTCTATTGTTGATCTCGTCGCTGTATCGAGAAAGCAGATCCTTTTGCTTATCTGAAGCCTTCTTATTGATGGCCTGCTGAATCTCGAAGCTCTTTTGCTCATCGGTCTTGTCCGTAGATCGGATGTCACTGACCATGGAGTTAAACTCTTCGTCATCAAAAACGCTAGCATGAAGTTCTGCTTGGTCTGCAGCGAAGCGCTCGGCATACTCTCTACCGATACCGCTTACACTAAGATCTTGTGCGGGCGGAGAAGAAGCCAATTCTTCTTCCGAAGGCACTGAAGCTATAAGCGGTGTAGTTGTCGCCTCTGGTGATTCTAAATCTTTTTTTTTTGACTCATCAATCAGACCACTCGCATAATTCAATATGCCATCGTAGTCTATAGACTCGTCTTCAAAGTACAGTTCGTTGGCAATCCATGATGGGTTTTTACCTGCTGTGATGTACTCTTGTATTCTTGCTTGAAGCTGTTCGTTCATGGTAAACGGCTGATTTCAAGCAAAGATAAGGAAATGTGTGTTACTGTCCTCGCCGCCGAATCTCCTTAAGAAGGATATTCATGTCGGTATTGTTTATATTAAGGGCACCCATAAGCGCGGTTCTAGTAGCTGATTTGGGTGACGGGTTGAGTTCAAAGTCTGACTCGACTCCATCCGTGCCCGTTACAACAACGGTGTACGTTTCAGAGCCTGGGTTGTAAATCAACTGCTGGACCTTAGCTCCGCGCATCTCACCAGTACGCAAGACCTCACCACCTAACGCTACGCCCGTTCCGCCAATAGACGTTTCATCAGGCATGCCTTCGTTCTTAGTGTAGTTGATGTCACCAATCTGGCCGACTAGTTTCTCAGCACTACTGCCCATCTCATACCCTTCTTCTTTCTTTTCTTCTTTCTCTCTCTGCTCGTCTCTCCACTCCTGAAGCATTTCTTGCACGTAGTCGTACTGGTCTTTAGACATGGATTCAAAACCCTTAGAGCTGCTCGGGTGCTTAGCTATCAGGGCATTACCCTGATTCGACTCTACAGATACAAACTCGCCAGTAGCTCCAGCCTTCTCTTGAGACCTTCTTCGCGTAACCTGCGGGTTGTTCAACACGTAATTAATAAAGGCTGACTCAGCCTCCACCTCGGTGTCGTACAAGTTGCCCCACTTCTCCTTGATGACCTTATCTCTTCCAGTCATAACTGGCACTGGCTGCAAGTCTGGCTTGGAGAGGTTTACCAAGTCGTTAAAGTAATCCTCTTTGGTGTCGTACTTCTTTATGATGCCTCCATCCTTGTCGCGCACGAAATACTTACCTCCAGATTTGGTAACTCTATTGTCCCTCATAGAAGCACCCTCCCCCACTGTCAGGTTGAAGTCAAGCGTACCAGCCTTCTTGTTGTACACTTCCCCAACACCAGCTATGTCGGTTGTAGCCGCTTGGTTTGGATCCTCGCCGACCTTAAGGAACAGACTGTGCTCCTCTTCAAGGGCTTTAAAGTTTTTAATAGCCTCGGTGTACACAGTCTCTGCCTGAGACATCTCATTGTTAAACTTATCGACATCAGCTTTAAATCTAGCTATGTCGTTTAAGTTCGAAAAATCATAAGCATCTTCAGCTCTGCCCCCAATCCTGTCTTTTATCTCATTAGCATCAGCAGCAAACATAGACCTAGTAGCTTCATCATTAGTGAAGTCAGCGTCTTTAACCCTAGATCTAGCCTCAGCTTCACGGCGACCGATCTCCATCTTAGCACCAGCAAAGCCAGAGCCTACTCCAGCAATAGCCTTACCAGCTTCACGGATGCCCTGTATATAAGCTTCGCCAGCAGCAGACTTTCTAGTGTCGAATCTCCCGAGACCAGCAATGTTACCCTCTGCCATTATTTTCTAATTTCTTAATGAGTCCTTTGACAAATTTATGCAAAGGTGTCTTGCCTTCTCCTGCAAGCTGTTCTAGTTTTCCAAGGTCTTCTGGTGATACCACGCCCTCTCCGCCTGTCATCTCTCCAATCTTCTGGCCGTCCTGCATGATGTCGATAGGGTTTTCGTCGTGAGAGAACTCACCTGGAGTCTTGCCTCTAACAAGACCTCCATCTTCCATGAACATCTTTAGAAGTTCTGGGTCTACGCCATCAAATTTCCCTGCTCCTGCAGCCGCCCCAGTCGCAATACCGCCAGCAGCCTGAATGCCCGCCTGAAGCATAGCCTGTCTTCCAGACCTAGCCAAATCTTCAGCACCGTACTTTTGAGCCAAGCCCTCAGCCTCTAGTCCACGACCAAGAGCAAGGTCCGTTCTTGCATCAGAGAGCTTTTGTTCAGCCACTCTCTGCTCAGCCGTGCCGACAGCTTCAAGGCCACGCGCTCTACGCTGTTGTTCTTCAGCTGCTATCTGAGCCATCCTATCCATGCTGCCCTGAGCCACAGCCTGAGTACCCCCAAGCAGCGCTCTAGCTCCACCAGCTTGCAAGGCTTCCATCTGGCCAGCTTCTTGCCTCTGTGCCTGCTGACGCAAGTAATCAGACGTAGGGTCTTGCATGACCAGCTGTCTAAGTTCAGAGTACGACGGACCCAATCCATACTGTCCACGAGCAGCCTTGGCCTCTCCAGAAAGCTGTTTAGCTTGGGTTATGGCATCTTGAGCTCTTGTAGCTTCATCCTCAGCCTGGTTTTTAGCTGCTCTTGACGCAGATATTCCAGACGCTAAAGATGTCCCTGCTTTTATTAGTGCCGCTATTGTTAATGGATCCATTATGCAAATATAGTTATTGTTGGGTTCCCCCGTGATTAGCCTTTGATTCTTCGTAAGTTGCGTTGACAGAGTACACCTCATGTAAGCCAGCTCCAGCAGGAGTCTTTGAACACTCGACTCTAATGTAGTGGCCTCTTATCTGATCTCCAGTAAGAATCTTTTCAGCGGCTAAGAAAATGGTGTCACCGCCATTTGTATCTATTCCAGCAAGGTCAGGCCTTTCGTCAAATACGAGCTCATTACTAGATCTGTCAATACTTACAAGCTTTGAATCAAGTACGCTTCCACTAAAAGTTCTAGTTATTTTAACGAACCCTAGCGTTGGAGAGCCTTTGTACAGCTGATAGCCTATTGGAATATGCTTTCCTTTGAGGCTGGACAGCATTTTAATCCTAGCCCCAAAAGCGCTTTCAGTAGTTCCTAGAGGGATGTACTCGCTTGTGCTGAGTGAGCTCTCATCCCTAGGTATATTGATATAGAAAGCATCTTCCTTTTCAGAGAAGTTGCTCGATGGCATACGCACGGAAGTAATAGTCTGTCCAGAGCTTGACTGTAAAGATGTATCCCATGCGCTATCCCCCTCTATGGATATCGACTTGTAAGCCTTCACGGTACTGGGGGAGTCATTGCATATAATCGCAAAGCTAGACTTGGCCACGTCTTGAGAGCCTGGGAATTTATTAGATTCAACAAGGCTGGACTGATAGTGCACAAAGTAATTAAGGACATCAGACGTGTCGTACTGACACATAAAAAAAGTATTCTTTAAAGAAGCGTAGGTTTTAGGGTAGAATGTGTAGTTAGACTGCCACACGCCAAGGGCTTCGTTGTAACCGATTGTCCTTATTGTCTCAGTTGGGGTTCTCATCGTTACATACAAGACGCTGTCTTCTGGATCGTACCCAGTGTAGACTTTCTTAGCTCCAGACTTACTTCTCAAGGAAGCAAAGTCACCATCCATTGATGACTTAATGTCCGTCTCACTTATGACTTCCATCTTCTGGCCTATCTTAACGATGGCAGATTGAGAGAGGTCGGCGAAATAACATATCGAATCCCTAACAAGAACAGACTCAGGGTTTTCTGTTCCGTAAAATCCAGAGTACTGTGTAAGGTTGTTCAGCACCCTGCTTGACAGAGACACCAATCCAGACTGTGTTCCAGTTTGTATGACGTCTTTGTTAATGGCTATCAAAGAACATTTGTTTTCTTGGATAGAGAGAAGGTTGTCACCAAGCTTGCCTATGAAAGAGCACCTTCCGTTTTCAGAAGGAAGGTCAAAGAAGTTAGCGGCTGAGGTATTGAATGAGCTCAGAGCTAATATCGACGTGTCATCTGAGTAGGCCTCGCTGTACGTTATGCTGTTGTATCTATTTATCGTTGCAGCCCTTTCAAACGTTGTGTGAGACCTGCCTCTACTCCACCTTTTTGACTGGAAGAAGTCAGAAACATACTGGGACTCGATCTCCATGTTCTTGTACACGTACAAGTTTGGGTTGTCGTTGACTTGGAATGCACCTCCTGAGTATTCTGGTGTGCTTACTGAGGATGTTCTTAGGTAGCAGTCTCCATCCGATACGATAATGTTGGGGCCGTGGCTTGTATCGTAATCTCCTTTATATACCCCAACCCTCCCAGCTTCTCCAATTTCATGCCACAGTCTTCTCTCAGATCTTCTAGGGGTTAGTATCTCGACGATAGAGGTGTGGCCCCACAAAGGGTCCTGGGCGGGTGCGGTTCCGTCTGGATATCTAACTGTGTTATCTGCATCATAGGCCACGGAAAACCAATCCCAACCTGGGTACTTAAGCTCAACACCACTTGTTTGGCTTTCGATGCCAGCAGCCACTTGTGGCGCTTCCAGAATAATAAAATCTCCTTTATGCTGAATACTTGGCGTGGCGGATGGAGCTATAGGGTTGTTGCTATCACCGAGGGTGACGACCCCCACTACATTAAACTCTATCATTGTCGAACTGTCGTTAGCGAGAGGCCAAGTCAAATCGGATGCTGGGTCGGTATCGCCATTGACAGAGTATTTTACTACTCTGAGCTTGTCCCCTTCTGTGAAAGAGTAATCAACAGCTACCGCCGACTTATCATTCTTGTAGTTGTTAAGAGTGTCTAGCTTAACATATATCTGCTTCTTAGATGAGTTAACTGAAAAGGCAGATGTTCTAGGTACAAAGGCTCTGCCGACAGAGTACTGGATAAAACTCTCGTAGGTAGACATACCGCCGTACACTATTTGATACCTCTCAGCCCATGAAGGAGCATCGTAATTGGAATTCCAATCAATCTCCACGCTGCAAACGCCCCTATTATCGCTTCTCTCGCCTGGATGCTTCGCGTAGAAACTACCGAGTTTATTTACAAAGCCAGACCTGTTGTATTTGTCGTAATAAACAATCCCAAGATCGTGACTACACCCAGCCTTAAAAGTAGTTTTGGCTGCAAATGTCCGCATAGACTTGCTTGACGGACCAATCACATTGATGCCGCCTGTTATGTTGCTGCTAAGATACTGATCGGTAAAACCACTAGAAAGGCCCCAGTTCACACTATCGAAGGCAAAGTCCCCAGTGGTAGGTCCAGCCACACCTCCAAGCGACCCAGAGATAACTAGGCTGCCAAACGTAGGTTGGGATATTTCTTTCACGTAAGGGTATACCTTTACAGTTGTCGCATCAGGGTGAGTGACTTTGAAACCCCACTTAACCTTCATCTTACCTCCAACAGGAAGTTTCGATCCAGTGGTACCACTAGCCCCTGGGGGCGCATAAAATATCTCAGCATCAAACTCAGAACCACCAAGGGTTATGGTGTACTCGATCTCGTAGCCATTAAAAAATTCGTCCACTTGTTCGAAAAACAAATCTGTAAACGCACTAAGCGTGACGTCCTCTGGCGACGATAAGGAAGCAGAGAACGATGGGGCTTCGATATTCGTTCCAGAATTTCCTGGCGCTGTTATATCTATATGAGTGTCAGCATCTGAAAAGTGCCCCACGCCTAGATTGTACGTGTATCCTTGCTGATCGGTAGCGTTGCCTACAAGCAGGTAGTTGGAAGAATCATAACCGCCAACAAAACTTCCCTTGGCCACAGAAGCTTTAGGTTTGAGGACGATAGAGGTTCTGAACAGGGTGCCTCCAGGCACTGTGTCTCCAGCAGATGTAAATGACGCAACATCAAGAAAATCCCACTCCCAAAACATATTGTCACTGCTATTCGTTCTTGGTGTCGCTGACTCAAAAATAAGATCCGTATCATCGTCAGCGATAAGAACGCTACCTCCAGAAACCTCGTCGGCATACTTTGCGGTAAGGTTTACAACCGTCTCAGAGTTAGGCCTGCCCTCCTCATAGTTAGAGTACATGAGCCTGTCTCCTGCAATAGACTGACCCTCAGCTTTCAAGGGTACGTTGTCGTATAGCTTGTTCACCTGATTGTCAGAAACCGCTTGATATACCCCGTCGTTGTAGAATCTATACAGCCCACTAGAAGCCTCATATACAGTCACAGAAGATGCAAACACCTCTCTTGTAAGATTTGCATTAGCGTCAAACTCATCAATAACAAACATAGTAGAGCCATTGTCTCTAGTGCCAAGCAATCTAATCTTAGATACATCTCTTATGTACAAGTCTGGCGTGATAGATGATGAGGACTCAGACCTCCACTTAGTGTCAATAATGCACTCGTTGTCTGTGAAATACAACTGACCGCTTTCGTCACCCTCAAGGCCTGAGGCAGCTATGTGATCTGGGAAGGCTAGCTTTGAGTACGGGCCTATGGCCGACAGCTCACCGTCCTTATATATGTACTGAACCGCGAATTGAAAGGTGGCTCTTTCAAAATTATTTATCGGGACAGAAGTGTTTGTTTCAAAAGAAAACGTTGGAGGGTTTATTGGTGCGGCCTTTATAGCGTTTAGAGCGAAGTCAAGCTGAGCATCAGAATAATCATCATACTCACCAGCTAAGGCTCTATCAACATTTATCTTTCTTGGGGGGTTGTTGTTATCGGTAAAGTACAGTATACTCTGAATGACCCCGTCTTGCTGAAATGCCTTGTTGATTACGTCAGCAGAGACAAATCCATCCTGATCGAAGTTTAGCCAGTCATTCCTAAACACTGTAAGATAGACTGGGCTTGAAGCAGCATCAACTGGATCATAATTGTTGGCGTCAACACGAACAATCATGTCGTGCGTATGAACCCCTTCAGCCGAGGTTGCCACAAAAAGATATATATACCCCAGCTGCGGGTCCTCGACCTTGCCTATGACAGTAACGTCTGCATCAACTGCGGATGTTTCGCCGTTAAGGATATCGAACAACACCCCCTTGAATCCTCTAACGGTCTTCAAGATAGATTCCGTTCCTGCTCCTCGATGACTGATGGTCACGTTTGTGGCAGCGACCATCTCCCCGTCTTTTACTAGACGTTGGTCTTTATCCGTGACAAGCTTTAAGGGTCTGTTCTTATCAATCATCCTTTAGGCGCTTGCTTGTAGTTCTTTCTTATAGTCCTCAAGACCTCTTCCTTGGTGAATGACTTCATACGTGAGTTAGCCTTTCTTCTTTCGTTATAGTATTCAGCCCGCGCTCTAGCCTTTTCATTGGCTGGAACAGCAGCCTTTCTTTCAATCATCTTGTAGTACAGGTAAGAAAGCAAAGCCTCTTCTGCATATACATGAACCTGAGGGTTTGATGAGCGAGCCTCATCAGATACGTACTCAATGACGACCTCACTAATGCTAGAGTTGCTCTTAAGCTCTATCCTGTTCTGGTCTAGATTTACTCTAAACTCACCTTTATATCTGCCTCCTCCGTGGCCGTAAAGCTGTCCTTGGGTATTCCCATACACGTAGTTTCTAAAGACATAAGAGGCGAAACCCTCGTCGGTAGACCCACCTAGATTTCCATCTGTAGAACTCTTGTCGTCCTCTCTATCTAGGAGTCCGTCACCGTCTGAGTCGTAAGTAGTGTTTGATTCAGTAGAATACTTCTGAGAGTAGTTGATGTTTTTATTTTCACCAAGTACATACACCAACCCATCCCCGCCTACGACGCCAACCTTACTCCAGTCTACATAGTCGTCTGGCAATTCGACCGTATTGTTAGATGAGTTCACAGACAGTTTCAAGGATCTTATCACCTTGAGCATATCAAACCCAAGCTCTCTTAACCCTCTAAGCGCGAAGTTCTTAATAGCTGCGTCGCTTACGTGAGCAGCGAAGTCGTTGCCATCCATGCTGAGCATGAAGTCATTGATGACCTGCTGTAGTGGTACGTAATTCCTAGCCATTAGAATGATTGTTCGGTTTTTCTTTCTGTTTGCTCTTTCTCAGAGAATACCTGTACGTTTTGATCCCTCAGGTTCAACCCAATCAAGCTTGCAATCTCAATAACCAGATCCATTGTGTAGTGCTCTGGCAGTTCAAAGTCCCTACTATTTGTTGAGTCGTACAAATCAACAGCCGATCCAGCAGTCACCCCGTATGTGGGTGGGTCTTCGGATCGAGCAGGTGTAGCTGTGTCGGTATAGCTCTGAGGAATCTTGTAGTAGCGAACCTTGATCTTTTGAATAGACTCGGGGAACACCTCGATGTCACCAGAGACTAGAGCCACAGGGAAAGACTCGCTAGGAGCGTTGAGGGTGCTGCCGAGGATGCGCTCAATCTTCTCTTCGTCATATACAATCTCAACTGGAGTCCTTGTGGTCTGACCCAAAAGCAAACTCCCTGCAGTTGAGATGCTTATCAATCTTGAGAAGTCACTTGGCCTAGCGTATACACCGCTAGCTTTAGTCACGTCAGAAGACTTAGCAAAGGTGGCAAGATCCTCGTGGATCTGCTTAAACTTAGACTTGTCTCTACCCTGCCCAAAGCCAGCTCTCTCCAAGCGACTCCCATCTTTAAGGGTGTCGAATAATCTATTGAAGATTCTCAGTTGAGCGACCTGAGCAAAGCGGTTGAATTCGTCTACAGTAACGAAGCCCTGTTGGTCTTTATTGACCAAGTCTTTAAGGGTGTTGTAGACTACGTTTACACTTGCTGGCATACCGCAAATATACAAAAACAAAAAGCCCTCTTAAAAGAGAGCCTTTTGATCAATAGGTATGTGTCGTTTAGCTTAGCTGCTTGTCAATCTCTTCTGCAACTATATCTCCTTTTTCCGTAAGCAAGTGACGAACCATAACGTCTACACCGTCCATGCCCATAGGAACTGAAAGTATGAGGCTGTCCGTGTCGAACCAGCGAACGGAATCGGCAGTGATCTTGAGAATTTGGTAAGACACAGCTTTGTTCACCTTAGCTCGCATGCGAACTGTGGGGTCGTCGAATGACTTGATGAACCCTTCTGGGTTGTTCTTAGCTCTCACCAAGAGGTCGTGCTTGATCTCTGCAAAGTCTCTGTCCGTATCAAGACCATAGGCCGTAGCTACAGTGAGTAGCTCATCGACTGGCTTTGTGCGGATTAGAAGAACAGCATCGGCAACAAGGAGTTCTTGATCGATACTGACCTCTGCCTTCTTCACAAAGTCGACACGTCGGAACAGATTACCTCCGTTAGCTTCATTGCGAGGGTGGAGGTCGAGAAAGCGCTTAAGGTTCGGCTTTGTCTTTTCAACCCACAGCTTGCCCTTGTTGAACATGATGGGGGTCTTGATTGGGTTGTCGGACTGCTCGTCAATGAAGATAGATGGTTCTGACGCGCAGTATCTAGTTTGACGTACGATATCTTGCGACTCATCATAATAGCTGTACGAAGCGTTACGAATCATGTGGAGAGCCCCATTAGGCTTAACCATCTCGTACTCTACGTGTTGCGCCGATGGGCGCTTAGGATCTGGAGTGCCCTGAACCTTCTTGATCGTATTGCTCCCTGTTGTTTTTGTGGCGGCGGGGCGGCCGCGCTTAGCTTGTTGTGTCATTGAATTAGAATTAAAAAGTAAAAAGTAATTGAGAAGGGCGGCGATTCCGCCCCTCTCAATTACCATCATGTATTATCCTCTCTTGAGCAACACGTGCTGGTTAGCAGCGCGAGTCACCAAGTTGGATTCAGAGCGGTAGTGGAACTTAGCCACATCCTCACCGTTAGTAGCGTATCCGAGGACACCACCACCTTCTACCCAGTGCTCGATATCACGGCTGTAACCGTTAGCAGCTTTGTAGTTCATCTCAAGCGCAGGGGCCTTAACACCCGTACGAGCGTCAGCAACGTTGCTCATAGGAATCAAAGCACCAGACACTGCACCAGCAGCAATGGCACCATAAGAAGCACCAACCGTTGGGTCGTTGAGCATCTTCCAGTCATGCTTGTGGAAGGTGTATCCGCCACGCTGGAAAGACTTAAAGCCCAAAGACACCGCCATGTCAGAAGAGTTGTTGAAGGCTCCAAACTGAGCAGCGAGACCAGCCGTCAAGTTGGCAGCAGCAGAAGCTCCCTTAGCAAGAGAGTCATCCATGTTAAGCGAAGACTGTCTATCGAGGTACATAGCGTACTCGTTAGGAGCCCCTTGCTTATCGAGCAACAAGATGATAGCGTCAATATCATCGATAGAGTCAAGCTTAGCATTGTCTGTAGTGGCCACGATACCTCTGTCTTCGATAGCTGCGAAGTAACCTTCAGAACCAGCGATGGTTCCTCCGATACCAGATACAGCACCCAACTGAGAGTACATGAGCATAGCTTCGCGCTGGTTCATGAAACGCTTACGAGCATCCATCTCACCCTTGACGTACCATCTGTACTGACCGTTCACCTTCAACCAACCGATGTTAGTTGCTTGAGAACCGTTGACGTGGAACGTCTCCTTAGTGATGATGAATGGGTTGGTGCGCTTCGTGATAGCCGTCTCGTAGAACAAGCCAGGCTGATCCGTACCCTGAGCGTATACGTTACCGATGACGTTACCCTGCATAGCAGCAGTCACAGCAGCGAAGGTGCCTCCGTCGAGAGCCACCATAGTACCAGTAGCTGCGGTATTTGATACAGTAACAACGATGTATCTATCGCCGTTAGCTCCCAAGATCACGTCGTTCACGCGAACAGCTTGGTCAGCGATAGTGATAGCCGTATCTTCATCGACCTTAGAGATGGTGAAGGCGATAGGCGTATTTGCCGTTGTACCAACAGCGTGCGTAAACTGAATCGTTCTGTGCAAGCGACCTTCTTCGTACCACTGTACTTCGTCAGAGGTGCCAGCGCTCTTCTTTGCGCCGACGAGATCCAAGAAGCCAGTGATACCTTGATCACCGAAAGTTTCGACGTAGAGTTCTCTTACGTCAGGTTTTGTTGGGTCCAAGAGGGTTCCCAAAGTAGTGTAGGTAGCTGGCGTGAGGTCGAAGTTCTTAGGTCCGACGTCAGCTGGAGTGCTACCAGTTTGTTGACCGAGTGCCATTTGTTAGTTATTGTAGGTTGTAAAAATCAAAAAAAAGTTTTGAGATTACCTCCCGAGCGCGGCTCTAAGCTGTGCTGCGAGAGAGCTCTCTCCAGGTTGAGAACTTCCTTGATTCGGGCTCTTGGCACTAATGTTAGCTGCTTGGTTCACGATTCCTCGTTGGCCATCTGACATCCCCTGCTTGTACACTGACTGGACAATCGTTTCGATATTGTCAATTACAGCGCGGTGGATATTCAGCTTATCGTAGTCCCAACTCCCATCCCCGTTCACGTAGGGATCAAAGTACTCGTCAAGGCGAGTGTTCTTCTCTGCAAGCTGACCCTTGTATTCATTCGTCAATCCGAAGGTGAAGGACTTGCCATCACCGAGTTCGAACTCCACACCCTCAAGGGCGTCGAGATCTTTTCGCATGTTTGAAATCCACTGGTCATCAATAGGAGAAGTGCTTTCGACTTCAGCCTCTGTCTTCACGGGAGCTTTATATGATTCTCTAATGTTAGAGATGCTGTCTCGCGCAGACTTAGCGTCCATCTTAAGTTGCAACTGAGAGAGTTTAACCTCATCTTCTGTGTGCAGATTCGGGTCGAGCTTATACTTGCTGCCTAGAAGAATATCCAACTCCTCTTGAGAAAGGTCTTTGTAATCAGAGATCATCTGAAGTTTTACAGCTGTAAGATCATCCATTTCGGAGGCATCTAGTTGCTGATATCGGAACCAATCTTGAGGATCTCGGCCTGTCTCGCTGACAAACCGAGCGATAGCTTCTACGCGCTCGTCAAGCACGCTCTCTTGTTGCTGAGGAGTAAGATCATCCAAAGAAGCAATCTCTCTACCGAGCCTTTCGCTCAAGTATGAAAGAACACTGCCTTCGATATCCACCTCCTCGGTATCTGGGTTTTGTGTGGTTTCTGTTTCCGTAGTGTCAACTTGTTCTTCAGAAGCTCCCGTTGAAACTTCCTGATCTACCTCACGAGCAGCGTCGATATCGATATACTCTGGCGGGACAAAATCATCTTGACCCACTCCTTGCTTCAGGTTATCGACCTGATCGTCAGACAGAAACTCCACTGAGGAGTTTTCATTAACATCTTGATTTTCCATGAATTAAATTTTACGCAAATATATAACTTATTTACTTTCTGTATTTTGCAACTTTCCTCTTAATCCTCTCGGGCTGAGAGACGAACTGCTTACCCCCTCTGCTTTAGCCATGCGTCGCAGTTTTAAACTTAGCCTCTTTGACAGCACCAGGATGTGGCTTGTAGTCACCCTTCATCAGGAAGTACCTGCCACGATCTTCCATCCAGTGATATCCACTAGGGGGTGGAACACTGACAGTTTTCGTGCTCACCTTGAGCTTCCCGCCTTTGTTGTACTTGACTGCGTTCATGTTACCACTTTACTTTATCCGCCCAGTACGCCGCACTCATCTTGCCCTTAGCAATGTTCTTGGCATGCCGAGCTTTGAAGCTTGCACGCTTCTTCTGTCTCGCTGGGGTTGGGTTCGACTCTGTTACGGTATCTGCTCCTTTTTCTCCAAAGCGAATAAGCTTCACCCTATCCCCTTCTTTGGCCAGTACCATGTGCGACTTCTTCGGATGCTTTGGCGTGGACTTGGCTTTGTTTACGCCGCTAAGCCCATGCCTCTTCAGCATGTTTTTTATTCTGCTATCGCTCATGATGCAAATATAATAAAACAAAGAAAGGGGCTCACGGCCCCTTATCTTTAGTCTAATCTTCTATTACTTCTCTTTGACCTCTTGAAGATCTTGAAGAGCTGTCACGCCTTCGTTGACTTCCGACCATGGGCGGCTAGACAAGTAGACGAGCAAAGCGTCACGCAGGGACGCGGGGATGACGTAGTTTTTTTCTTCCATTGTATTTAAATTGTTTTTATTAGGCAAGCGGTGGAGTCACCGTAGCTGTCGGGAACTCAGCAGACATAGCGGAGTTTACGATAGCATCGATGTTGGTCTCCCCAGATTCGTTCGTGTAAGAGAGGTGGGCTCTATGCTGGTAGACGCCACCGTCTTCCTTTACGGAAAGCGAGATGTTGACGTAGTCGTTAGCACCGATGTGAATATTTTCTACGGTCATAGCTGGGTTCAAGAGTGTAAATCCATCCATTTGAAACGTGTGCTCACCAGAGATGTTCCAGGTTTGAGATGTGTATAAAGGCATATCAGAATGTTTGTTGCAAATATAATCAATCAGGCTTTACCCCGTACTCTCCATCTTGAAGGTTATAAGTTGTCTCACCTGAGCTGGTCAAGTAAGTGAATGATCTAGTCTCGCCTGTTGGGATTTCAAGGGTCTCATAAGTTGCGACATAGGTCCCATCATCCTGAAGACAGTCTTCGAGTGTTTCCTCATTAAAGACCCAAGACATGTTGGGGCACCTAGAGTCTGTCCAGACTTCCTTAAGCTCAGATTCGGATGTAATTGTTACGCTTCTAATCATGATGATGCTCGGATTAAGAGAAATGTAGCATCGGAACTATTGTTTCCACAGTACGAATGAATCCAGTTTATTGTAGATCCAGAGTCAATGGGATTTGCTAAATCAGAAATGTCGACAAACCTTGTCCCTCCGATGCCGTTACTGATGCCGTTGAGACTAGAATTTGAAGGCAAATTGTGACTACCGTAGATCGCTGGATTTGAACTGTATACTACGTAGCCTCCGTTATACTTGCCCGTATAAACATAATTCTGAGCCATGCCATCATTAGCATCTATCTCTTCCCAAAGACCGCCTGTGCTAGTAAGCTGCCTCCACGTTCTGTCAAAGGTTAATCCAGTACCAAATGGACTTCCGTAATTACCCGAACTGCAATACCATATTTCACCACCCTTAATAGCCATCATTACGTTTCTGGTGGGTCCAAGGTATTCCCAGTCTGTGTCGTTCCCCACTTGTTGAGGGTACAGTATATCGGTACTAGTACCAGTTCCAAGGGCCCCGTAAGCATTCTCCCCCCACCTCCAGAGCCTTCCTGTGCTATCAATAGCTCCAGGAGAGTCACTCATAACCTTAATGTCAGTCCAACCTTCTACGTCAAACGTGCCGCTGGCGGTGCCATCACTCATGAGAGTCCAAGACGAAGTGAGCCCGCTTGTCGTGTTCAGTCCAGTTTTTCCTTCGGAGTTCGATCCTATAACATAAAGTTTACCACCATTAGATCCCTTTACCGCGATGTAAACAGTGCTGCCATAGTATGGGTATGGGTCTCCGTGAATAGAAACCCAGTCTGTATCACTTCCAATTTGAGCGAAACTATAGTTTGCTGTAGTTCCGCTGTTTCCAAAATACGCACCGTTTCCGCTGTGGTGAAACGTTCCACTTGTGCTTACGTACATAATACCCCCGTACCCCACGAAAAAGTTGGCAACATTTTGAGCGGCCAAATGATACTCGTCCTGAGGGGCGGAGGCTGTAACAGCTCTTCCTATGGATGATGTAAAAACAGCACTAGGCCAACAGGTATAAAGGTCTCCAGAGTCTGTTAGATAGGCAGATCCAAAACCACCGAACTTGAAGTTACCTTTAGAAATAGTGGCCGTAGTTAGCTGTCCTTTTGAAGGGACGGCAGAAGGTATAATGACATTACCATCAACCTTAATCTTAAGGACGTCTTGAGCGCCTGCCCCGCCACCCCACATAAGAACCCCTGTGTCTGCCTCTGTGAGAGCAAAGTCTTCGATAGAACCTCCTCCACCTTGCGTCACAAAGAACCCGCTTACGTTGTCGATATTCGACGTGTCTACTCCAATAATCTTACTCATAGCTCAAGCCAAGTATTGTCAGGTTTGAAATAAATAGTGCTATTAGCTCCGTCGACAACGTGACCAACAACCCTCACAAACTCTCCAGCTGTAGATGGAGCAGTAGTGGTTACTGCCCCTGCTGTCGTGCTCATGTATAGCGGCGTGCCCTTTTTAGATGCGCTCCACCCCGTGTTAGAAGACATCTTCACCACGCCTTCAACAAGCAGCTCGTCACCACTAGCGGCATCTGTCACAACTGTGAGCATGCCAGTTGCAGCGGTACTATCTGATTGAGCTCCGACAGCTGATGGTGCGGTATTAGCAAAGTTAACTAGCGTTCCTGCCGTAGCAGCTGGTGCGGTGCCGTAAGCTCCAGTGACAAGTCGAGCTCCGTCTTGGAACTCCCCTACAGTGGTTGGCGCCGTAAATGACTGAGACATATTGGCCGAGCCGCCACCACCACTCATGGCGACCCAAGAAACTGTACCAGATCCATTTGTTTGGAGCACGTAGTTTGCGGTGCCGTCAGTAGTGGGGAGCTTAAAACCAGTTCCCAAAGGATCCCCTACTTGAAGCTGTCCGTTTACCCTTACGATGTCATTGTCGAACTCACCGTAGATAAGTGGAGTCGTCGTGCTGCTGTTGGCAATGTACAGCTTGTTGCTTTCCGTAGTGAGCTGATACCCAGCCTCATACCCAAGAAGAACATTATTGCTACCCGTGGTGAGGTTAAACCCTGTGCGGTACCCCACCGCTGTATTAGAAGCCCCAGAGCTTACGACCTTAAGTGATTCATAGCCCACCGCTACCGTGTTGGAGAAGGTAGAAAACCCACTTGTTCCCTGGGCTGCGTAATATCCTACCGCTACGTTGCTGTTTCCAGTGCTCAAGAAATAAAGAGATCTACGACCAAGGGCGGTGTTGGCGCCACCACTGGTGAGGTAATACCCTGACTCTGCGCCTATCGCAGTGTTCGAGTTCCCTGAAGTAAGGAAGATCATAGCCCTATAGCCCACAGCTGTAGCAAACCTATAGACAGAGGTTCCGCTTGCACCCTTTCCAGCCGCAGTCCCCACAAGGGTGTTGGCCGCTAGGAGGTTATTGGGAACAGAGTTATACCCAGCCTCATCGCCTACAGCAACATTATATTGCTGAGTCGTCAGGCTATGGTTAGCCCCTACACCTATCGAGACATTTCTGTTGCCACTAGTCAAAGATGATCCAGACTGCCCACCTACAGATACGTTTCGCTGACCATCCGTCAAGGCGTCGAGAGACTGGGTTCCTATGCCTACGTTGTTGGTGGCAGTGGTGATTGAAGGCCAGCTACTCCCGATAAGAGTGTTGCTGCCTGAGTCAAGAATCTTAGCCCTGCCAACAACATGAAGCTTCTCTGTAGGGGCGGTAGTTCCGACGCCGACGTTGCCAGCCACAAGAGTTCCGCTTGCATCATCAGCATTGTTACCTATAGCAACCTTCCCCGCAGCGAGACGAGTAAACCTAACGTCTCCATTGTCTCCAGAGTTTTCTCCAATGTGAAGGGCTCTAGATATAACAAATCTATTTACATCACCAGCGTAAGAGAATCTACCCCATTCTCCACCACCTCCCTTTTGAAAGGCCATCCTTCCACTCCACCCCACTATCCACTGATTCGTGCCGCCTGACCATCCTATCCTGTTGTAAGAGTTTACAAACAGCGTGTTTGAATTTGCAACCCCATCATCTATATGAAGTGAATAAAGTGGCGAAGTAGTGCCGATGCCGACCCTTGAGTTAGCGATATCTACATATAGCTTATCTGTAGCCGTAGCCACTCCACTTGCATCACCAGCCCATATGTTGCCAGTAGGGATGTTGGGCACGTCGTTGGCCCTGCCAGCACCCATGATGATGCCAGATATCTTATTACCACTGGTGTTTACCTTGATGATGATGCCAAGGTTTTGAATAGCGTTGGTTCCAGTAGGCTTCGTAGTTACCCAACCTCCAGAAGCGCCTAGGTATACTGTCTGACCCTCTGAGTAGATGGAGGCGTCAGGGACGTCCACGTTGTTAATGAAGCCAAGGGCAATACCCAAACCCTCACCGTCATCGTTTAGATCTTGGTCGAGAACGAAATGAGCTGGATAGTTTGTAGCAGCATCAGCTGCAATGACTTCAGCGAGGCTTCCAACAGATCCAGTTACGTGAACAGGAGTTCCCTTGTAAAGCACACCGCCGCTAACGTTCTTTACGTTTTCTGAAATAGTACTTGGGTAAGCGAAGGAAACAGCGCCAGCGCCGTCTGCAGTTAATACTTGCCCCTCACTTCCATCTGCGGCTGGAAGAGTATATGCGCTCCACTTGGTGTCGTAATCAGTAGCACTGTTCTTCTGAAGAAACTGATTCTCAGATCCACCAGGAGCATACCCGCCTGAAGACTCACCACGAAGATCTCCAGTTGAGAACCCAAGACCGTCGTCAGATGTAAAAGTAACAACACCAGTTCCGCTGTCGTAACTGCCCCCTGTAAAGCCTAGCCCATCAGCACCGTCAGCACCTGGAGCACCATCAATGCCATCAATACCTGGGGCCCCGTCAGCTCCGTCAGCGCCATCAGCGCCATCAGCGCCAGGAACTCCCTGAATACCTTGTATGCCCTGAGGGCCTTGTGGTCCTTGTGGACCCTGTGGGCCTTGAGCCCCTTGAGGGCCTTGAGGACCCTGAGGCCCCTGAGCTCCTTGTAGGCCAGCAGAAACCTCTACTGGGCTTACCTCTGGAGAAGAAACCTGGATAGCAGGGGTGGTCTCCACAGAGACCTTTACAACTCCTGGACCGCTATTTACAACCTTTACTGACATCAGGCTCCTATATCGTCGTTTACTTTAAACGTACCGTACAGGAGAGTCTTTACAGATCCAGCAGTAAACCTGACCCCATTTGTATCAGTGACTTGCAAGTCATATACGTACAGTCCTGGAGAGAGGGCACCGACCTCATTAGCGGCGGACGTTATAGCCAACTTAGAGTTGGAAGCCTCTCCACTGGAGCTGACATAACTTATAGTCAGGGTCTCAGGTGTTGCAGTATCGGAGGTAGCTACCTTCATCTCAAATGTTCCACTCACCCCATGCTCAGGCATCGCAACACCAAACTCCAAGTTGAGCTCAAATGTATCACCCCTCTTACAGACGATGTCCAAACGATTTGATATATCTACGCTTACTGTAGCCATTATTCTTGAATGATGTTGTTTACGATATCAGTTACTTCCTTGTCTACCCCCTCTGGTCCTTCAGTAAGCTCGTCTCTTTCTCCTTTGCGTTGAGCGATGAGTTTGCTTTGCTCCACCGCTTGCTTCTCTACCCTATCGTCTTTCCGATCCTCTTTAAGAACTTCGAGCTTCTCTTTAAACTCTTGCTCTTCAGTACGGAATCCAAGGGTGGCCTGAGCTCTAATAAGCTCAATCTCTCTACGGAACTGGTGCTTGACTTGCTCTAGCTGCATCTCAAGTTGAGTTTTGAGCTGGAGCTTTTGAGCCTCAAGCTGCGCCTCCATCTGCATTTCTTGCTGCTTGGCTTGTGAGGTAGCTGCTGCTGATTGCTGCTGAATCTGGGCTTGCATCTGAGAATTCTGCATAGCCATCTGTTGATTGCGAGTTATACGCTTTGATCGACGAACGATAAGCAAGCGCTCTGCTTGGTTGACATCTCTAAGCTGTCGTATTGCGATCGCGTCTTCGATGTCTAGTTCCTTCTGAGCAAGGGCTATCTGGATGTTCTGCTCAAGGTATTGCTTCTCAGCGTCCTCCATCTCCTTGACTATCCGAACCCCGAAGTTGTACATGGGAAGATTCTCAAAAGAAGAGAGCACCTCCATGTTGGTGTTGCCGACAGCATTGGCATACGCCCTAAAGATAACGCTCTCTCTTGGCAGGATCTGCAGGCACTTAACGATGTCAGAGCAAACCTTCTTAAACAAGATCATAGAAGCATGAGTCATATCGTAGATGGCGTTATTGCCAGCGGCGATAGCTTGCTGCTGAACCCCAACCAGGGCTTCGCCTCTAGGTGAACTAGCATCCATAGCTTCGTTGATACCCGTTGTATCTCTTATGAGCCTGAGGTAATGGTTGTATAGCCCGATGAACTCATTGATGTTTCGGACAGCATTGCCAATCTCTCTGATTGGTGGGTTCTGAAATCCACCCTCGGGGTTCTTGCTTCTGTAGTAGAACACACCAGTCTGCTCATAGATGTCGTGCAACTCAAGCGGCTGAAGCTCACCTCCCTTGCCCAACTGCACATTCTCCAAACCTTCAATGTCGATGATGATTCCATCAGGCTTGGCCTTAGCTACAGCCTGTTGAATCTTTAGGTGAGTAAGCTGAAGTTGATCGGCAAACCCGATGCAGCTATTCACCATAGACTTAGGCATCATGTCCTCTATGTTCGTAGCAACCACAGAATAAGAAAGGGTCGCCCTTGATAGGTCGTGGAGGTTTTTAGGTATGTTAGTCTTCAGACCGTAGCTAAACAGCTTGCCACAACCCATGATGTAGTATCCACCGTACACAGTCTCATTGTCAAGACTCTTAACCTCTCTCTTGTATACTGAGTTTTCTGGTGCTTTGTAGTCGTCACCCTTGTAGTAAAAGCCTACATTTCCATGTCGACTCTCTTTCTCTTCAAACATCATCTTGTCTACAGACAAGAACTCGAACTCAAGAACGTCTACCATGAACTCATCGTAGCCGTATTGAGATCTGTTTGTATCTGGGTCGTAAGATGACACGCTCATGCGCTGTGATCTGTTACCAGACTTAGATCTAAACTTCTCTGCTATGTACTGATAGTCCTCTTCGGTTAGTTGATCACCAGCCAAGCGCTTAAGTTCGTGGATAGGCATGGTGCGCACATGACCAGCATAGATCATGTCTCCGAATGACGGGTCTTTAACTTCGCTGTGAACAAAGTCAATAGGATCGACATAGTCGGTTTTAATACCGTAGTTGGGGTCGTTGGTTCTTTTCACCACCGCCATACCCAAGTTCACGATGTCGTTGACAGATCTTCTATACACTGAATCGTGGAAGTCATTCCACTGGAGCGTCATGTTTGTAGCTATCTGAGCGGCTATCTCTGAAGAGGACTTGATGTTATTCCCCATAAAGATTTCAGCCTCCTCTAGTGTGTCGGGAAGCTGTTCTACATCGGCCACGTCTACGCCAGTCTTTTCTTTGATCTGAAGCAGCTGCTGCTTAGCCTGGATAAGAGCCTCCATCTTTTGGCGCTCTCTGTCTTTCTCGGATGAGGAGAGTGGGTCGACAGCCTCTAGGTTTGGGTACGGTTCTCTGGAGAGGATCTTGTTGACTACTATCCGCGCAAACTTCGGGAGTATTGGCACTGGAGTAAAGTCAAGGTTCAAGAAGCTGCCATCCCCATTGTTAGGGTCCATGCTTGTCAAGAGCTGCCTATAGATAGCTGTGTCTTGTGTGCCGTTAGCGTAAGCTCTGTTCTTGAGGAAGGTATCTCTCCTGCGCCTCATAAGGGAGTTCTCTCTATCGAGAGACCCCCACTGATTCTCTATGGCTCTTGCATATTGAAGGCCATACGAGATACTTTCTTTAACCTCTCTTTTTTCAAGAGGATTGGGAAACCCTTTTTTAGATGTATTATTCTCCCCGTACATTGGGGCAAATATACTAAAATTACGAGTGCCAGTGTTTTATCTTATACTTCCTAAAGAATTCCTTCTCGTTGAGGCTTGACTTAGGCTTTTCTTGTTTTACTTTTTGAGCGGCTAGAAGGGCCAGCCCAGAGCTAATCGTCAAGTCAAACTTAGTTCTGTCAGAAATCTTGTAGCCTATCCAGTCCTCTAAAGTTCTATTGAAGTACATCTTGCCCACCTCACCCGTCTGAGGATTCTCGCCTATGTGATCGTGGATATATGTCTCTATAGCTTGAGCGTGAGACTGGATCACGTCTTGAGAGTTGGATGGTATGCCTTTTGTCTTTACGTTAACCTTAGCACTGGAAGATGACAAGTGCGCTGGTCTACCCATTAAGTATCCATCATAACCTCTTGATTCAAAGTATCTTACGATGCCGTACTTGTTGTTCTCTACGAGTAGCGGGTACCCATAATAAAAAGCGCACATCAAAACATCTTCGTAAAAGATACTGGCTAGGTCTGGACGAGACGCGTATTCAACTACAAAACAGTTACTTACGGACTCCATGTTAAACTTATTGTAGAGGTGCATAGCACCCTTAGACCCTCTCCCATCAACCGTAGCGTCAAGGTCGTACGAGTCGACACCTCCCACGCCTACGTGGTCATTACCTGGATGTCTCTTCCCGTACTTGTCTATCACTTTGTTTCGGTTCTCTGGCGCTGGCTGCCATGACACATAGAATCTTCCGTTATGGTCTGGAGAGAATATAACCTCTTTGTCTTTCTCTTTCCACATAAAGTTGCCACGCACAACGGGGTCTGGGAATAGTTCATTGTTGTGGTCAATCTGTTGGTAGATTTTACCAACGTTGAATAGACTACCCTCGATGCTATCTCGGAAAGCTTCCTCTTCGGTAAAGGGGAACTGCCTGACAACCTCGTTAAGTTCTGAGGCGTCGCTCTTAAGACTATCTCTTTCGTTCTTTAGGTACGCCTTGCTCCCAAGCTCGATAGGTTCACCATCGATACCGCTAACGGGATTGTTCGGGTCCTCTGAAACTGGATTGCCATACTTATCGAAAAATCCTTCGAGGGCTTCGTAAGCTGGTATAAAGATGCGATACAGCCCGCTTTTAGTCCTACCATTTGCATTGCGTTCATTAGGGTTAGAATCTTCCCAAAGGACTTTGTACTCGCTTCCGCCCTTGTCCATCGGGTTCACTGTACTACCTACAAGAGCCTTGCCAACTACCTTCTTACCGACAATAAGGCAGGTTCTCTCTATGCGCCATGCCTCTCTGATGTCCACAGGCTTCTCCCACTTGCCAGCCTCATCGAGGTACAGCATGTGTAGCTTCTCTCCATCGTATGCGTTATTCGTCGTGTTCTTCCAGTTGATGATGGTGTTGAGCGCGTCACCTTTGTACGACGTCTTGTTGTTCTTAGTGATACGCTTCGAGGGTTCGCGGAAGGCGAGCTCCATACGGGGGTTGGTAGTTCCGTCTTGAATAGGCTTGAAAAAGAATGGGTACGACCTAAAGATCGGAACCACCTTCTTCATAAAAATATTCTCTTGAGAGTCTTTACCAGTCTTCGACTGAATCCCAAGAAGCTTGTCTTTAACTTGAGTAGCTTCGTCAACAAGTACAGAAGAACAGATATTAGTATACCCAGAGCGGCGACACTTAGTATATAGCTGACCGATACAACGGGGATCAGCTTCGCACGCAGCCATGTGTAGAAAGATTTCACGTTGGAAGGCAAGATAGTAAGGATACCCGATGTCGATCTTGGACCACTGGAGAAGCATGTAATGCCTTCCTGTAATGTACGTAGCGATGCCATCATTGTAAAACCAAACACCGTTGCGCCTGCGCTCAAACTCTCTCTCGATATATGAAGAAAACTTTTTTCTAAACTCCGCTGGCTTCTCGAACCACTCATCCATACTTCGTATCTTCTGCAGTTCTTCGGGCATAGGAATGCGTTGCCACATCTGCATCGACTTTGACTTGTCATGGAAGAGTATTTCAGATCGCTTTGGTTTCTTTGGGAGTACAACAAGAAGCCCATGGAGTTCGACAACCTCTCCTTCCGTACCGTTAGGGTCGATCTTAATCCCTTTATCTTCATATCCATCTAAGTCGATTAGATTCATGACTCACACTCTTTCTTGTATTGATCTCGTCTAGCCAACAGCTTATCGTATCCATACTCCCCCTCTTCCATCTGCTCAAGAGCTTTCTCTACGACGGAGAAGGCTACTTGCGGAGAGCCTAGCTTATACACTGCAAAAGAATACATCTCTGGGAACCAGTACTTGTAGTCAGCCATATCTACGTTCGTGTATGCCACCGACGGGTTAGCTAGCCGAGAGGCCGTCTCCCCCAAGGTGACAGCATACAAGTATCTCTCGCTTTTAATAAGCAGCTCCATGGCCCCTACTATAGGGTCTAGGCGTGACGGTGTGTGCTCCCAGGCCCTGATGAAGCTGTCGATTACTTTGTCTTGGGGTTCGCCAACATTTTGGCTGAGCTCAGCAATCCTAAGTAGCGAGATAAATACCTCGTCATCATTACCTCGGTCTGTGATTCTTGATCTTTTTTCATATTGTTTAATTGCTTTCCTGTATTGACCTGATAGCGCATACGACTGAGCCAAGTAGTACATGCTTCTCGTATTGCTTGGGTCTCTCTTCAGATCCTTCTCAAAGATCCTTGCGTCGTTAGCATATTTCTTCTGCGCCGTCTCATCCCTCTTAAGCGGTGAGGATCTAGCGAATACGCCAGCTGTCTTTAGCATCGTACCCTCTGGGGACTCAGACTCATCTTTATGGTCGAAGCCTAGGTACTCGTGAAGAACACCGTAGTACTTAGCTTTAGACTTAGAGCTCACCATAGTGGGTCGTGAGAAGACGCCTTTGTCAGTTCTGAAGTTCATCCACACCAGGTCCTTGGGAACCTCGAAGCCTTCGAAGATGTCTTCTTGAAATGGCTCAAGGTTATCGTCAGCATCCATAAACCAAACGATATCTGCATGAGGGCGAGCGAGCTCAAGTACATAGTTGCGGTTCGTAGAGAAGTCCTTCCACTTATGTTCGTGAAGCTCCCCAGGAATGTTATGACCGTCCATAACCTCTTTGATCTTATCCATGGTGCCGTCGCTCGACCCTGTGTCGGAGATAACCCAGTAGTTGATATACGGGGCTACGCTATCGAGGCAGCGCTGGATATCCTGCTCTTCGTCTTTGACGATCATAGCAAGGCAGAAGGTAGGCTTACTCATCAGAAGCTTCTTCCAAATCGATCCATACGAGCCAGCTTAGCCACCCCAGACTTAGGGTTCTTGAGCTCCATATACTTACCGCATGGACACTTGATATCGTGATACGCTCCGTCGTCACCGAACTTAATAGAGACTCCGCCCTTACTTTCTTCGTGCTTCTTGTCGCACTTGCAAATGTATTCTGCCATGATTATCGTCCTTGTGAAGCGTAGGGCTTCGTATACTTTTTTGAATTTTTATTCTTCGACTGCTTGGTCTTTGCGTGAACGCCTTTTCTTTTTACGCTCTTAGACTTGTAGGTAGATAGTTGTTGTTTAGCCATTTTATTTAATTTGGTACCCCCGACAGGATTCGAACCTGTGACCTGATGTATTTAATTTGTATCTTAGGTTCAAATATACGAAATGAATCATTGCACTTACTGCGGAGCGGAAAGCAAAAACCCAAGGTTCTGCTCCAGGTCTTGCTCGGCCAGCTATACAAACAAGGCTTCACCGAAAAGAAAGTTAAAAAGAAAATGCAAGAAGTGCGATGAAGTAGTAAGAAACTATAGGTCTACACTTTGCCAGCTACACTGGGATGAACACACGGAGTGGAACAAAGAGAATAGAAGGTCAAAGACGATAGGCGAAGTCGTGGAAAAAAGATCTAATCTACATCGCAGCTCAGCATATGCTGATATAAGAAACTTTGCGCGACACGATCACAAAGAAATGCTGAAGAATCCATGCTACAACTGTGGATATGATAAGCATGTTGAACTGTGTCATATAAAAGCCATAAGCGAGTTCACGTTAGAAGCAACAATCAACGAGGTTAACGCTGCCTCTAACGTGATTCAACTCTGCCCTAACTGCCATTGGGAATTTGACAACGGCGTGTTAGAATTGTAGACGGGGTGGGACTCCAACCCACATATGCCAATTTAGAAGATTGGTGCATTATGCTGTTATGCTACCCGTCCATATGGTTGTCGGCGAGGTGGGGCTTGAACCCACATGTGACCTATTACTCTTTCTACAAGGTATAAGCTTGAGGAGATACTCGCCGTTATTCTTCGTCCCTCTCCTCGTGAGTGCTTGTCTGGTTTTCTATCCAGTTTACGTAAGCCTCTATACCTTCTTGAGTAATCGTGATGTCATCCCACCACTCATTTTGAGAATCGCTCTGCGAATCCTCCTGAGTAGTCTTTTTCTTCTTCGATTTCTCCATTCTCTTTTAATTCTTTTACCATCTGTTCTAGCTTTTGTCGCTCTATAATTAACTCCTTGCAGTCTATTGCTGTCTGCTTAATCGACTGAAGCTCTGCTTTACGTGCCGAGCCGCCAGCTTCTGGATCTACAGGCCTTCTAACTTCATCTATCATATTGTCGATAGCTACCTGCATGCTGTCCATCAGCCTCTCCGCTGCATCAACTGTCTTGAACTTCGACGTAGAGGAATCGGTCTTCGGGGATGCGGATATATTCTTTGCCATCGATCTTAAATCTATAGTCTATATTTTTCTCAAAACCTACGACATCGCCAACCTTAAGGCCCATGCGCTTTGTCTCTTCGCTTTCGAACGCGAGCTTAGCTTTCGTAGTAGGCTTCTCTTTGAGCTCTACAGTTACCAGGCCAGACTTACCCTCCTTGATGCTCTCTTTCTCTTCCTCTATAGGCGACAAGATCGCCCACCCACCTAGCGGGCGTACCTCCCCGTCTTTCTTACTCTTGTATGCTATAGCTTGGTTGCTGATAGCGTGCTCTTCGTTGTAGCGCACCAAGAAGTTGTTCTCTATACCAGTCAGTGGCTGACCCTCATTGAGGACCACCAGGTGGTGGAAGTACAGCGTATCGCCAACTTCAACACCAGTGTCGTACTTAAAGGGTGTGGCCACCACAGGAGCTTCATTCTTCCTGAGGTCGAACTCTCGAAAGCGATTGTCGACATACAGCTCTAGACCACCAGCAGTAGTCACTGTGTCTTCAATCTGCTTGTCTAGTTCTATGACAAACAAATCAAATGTTCTCATCATTAAAAATTCAAGTCGTATTCAATTATCACGGGCATACCATTGACGCTCTTCCATAGGGCGTTTTCGCCATCTGTGTTCACGTATATGAGATACCGCGTTGATGCAAATTTATGAAGAAATTCTGTATCTAGCACGATAGCAGAAACATTTCCTTCGCCAGCTCTCATGCCGACATAATAGGCCATCCCGTTCTTAGGGTCTTGGCCAATAATAATTTTTCTTACGTATCCTTCTTCCATTAGTTTAGAGATATACCGAGATCTCCCAGCATATCCCCCAGGCTGTCGTCTTCATCAGAGTAGGTGCTCTTCATAACGTCTATGACGAGATCGAGCTCCTCCCATGAATCTAGATTGTAGCTGAAGAGAGACTTCATCTCTACTGATTCATCTTCGGTCGATTCAATTTCATCCATGAGTCCTACTACTATAGCTGACATCACCCTGTCCTCATATCCTCTTGACTTAACAAAGTTCTCGATTTCGAGTACCTTAGCGTAAAGCTCAGACAAGAATTCCACGTCTTCGTAGTTCATGGTTTATTTTTGTCTAAGATACAAATAAATTTATGCCTAAGAGTAAAGTAAAAAAGAAACGGTTGTTTAGAGAGGTCTCGTTTATGAACGAGCGATACATAAATCACAACCACCTTAAGAACTTTCGAGCAGCTCGTATCATGTTCTGCGAGGACAACGACATCTCGTTCAGCCACCTAGAGTTCCTTTTATGGGCTTACGACAAAGAGTTCTGGACTATCAACTACGCAGCTGACGAGTACGGGTTCAATAAGAAGAACTTCGGCAACAGGATGCTATGGCCCCTTATGAAGCAAGGCCTCGTATATAAGCATTTCGACAAGCTTACCCCTAGTGCCTCTCGTGAGGACCACCTCTTCCGTGACGAGACTAAGATGAACTACCGAGTGCGCTATGCTATAACGCAAAAAGCCCGCATGGTGGTGCAGGCTTTTTACAGAAGGCTAGAATATTAAGTTAGGATCGGCTCGTAGTAAGTCTTGCCTTTATCATCTCGAACAGCTTTAAGGCAGCGCCCACGATTATCTCCGCCATAAACGTAACTGACGTGAACCCAATCAGGATTGTCTTCGTCACCAAACTCCCAGATAAGCTGATCAAACGTAAGGTTGTTGAGTATATACTGGAAGATTTGAGAATTTGTGCACTGTCCAAATACATCTGCGTCCAGGTCGAGTGCTCTTCCTTCCACGTGTTGACTGCGGCTTGACCCGCCAATAGCAGTGTTGAGCTCAGCCGAACGATAGCCGCTCGACACGTATATAGGGCACCCG
>JGI10211J14876_10000017_pt1 | contig 53083 bp, 67 predicted proteins | sample Etolagsediment_FD_14876 | JGI IMG/M metagenome (IMG submission 14876)
CCCGCCGTTAGTGTCGATATTCCCGCCGTAAGTGTAGATATTCCCGCCGTTAGTGTAGATGCGACCGCCGTTGGTGTAGATGCTACCGCCGTGAGTGTCGATATTCCCGCCGCGAGTGGTGATGTCTATCCCGTCTTCAACAACGAGATTATACGGCTCGTGGTTATCTGGAATCCATTTATACAAATTGCCTAAAATGTGAATTGTATTTTCTTTGTTTAGTGTGATCGTTTTCATACCTTCCCCTTTAAGTTATTAACTCTTTCTCCAAGAATCTATAGCCCTATAGAGACAAATAAAATAGAATATTAAAAAGCTTATAATGAGGAAACCACAAACGTATCTCATTAAAAAACGCCCTCCAAAAGTGGAGTGCGTATCTTACACACTCCGGTAAATAAACCTGCGAGTTAAAATTCATGGTATGAGTTTTCAATTTCACTTTGAAGATCTTTAACAAAATTAACAAGATCTTCTTTAAGTGGTTTTCTCGGTAGCTTATCAAGATGGGCTTTAATATTATCAAGAAGAGTATCGGCATGATAATAGCGATCTTGAAGACGTTCAAGTTGTGTATCAGTGGAGATAGCTGCATCAAGAATATCAATAAGTTGCATATCTTGATCTGCTAACTCAACCATACTGTCTCTGATTTTACATTCTTCACGATACCCTGCATCATGTTTGATAATAATTTTGGTTCTTGTATCTGGTTCATATATAATCATAATTGCTCCTTAATGGCTGCAATAAGCTCACCTAGCCTTTGTGTCTTAAAGACTCTACAACTGTTTATGGTTGTTGGGTGAAATTCTGTACCACTGTCCGATACCTCTGTCTCTTCTAAAATAGAGAAAAACTCATTGATAAGTTCTTTGAGCGAAACTGAGTTATTAACTTTAATATCGATTTCACAAGGCATATCATTACAAAACGTTATTGGGTCTTTCTGCGCTGATGCCATATCAATGGCAATCATATCTTGGATATTACTACCCTCAGGGTAAAGTTCAGGGTCAAGTTCGTATTCGTCAGTAAAGGTTATCATACATTTGACTTTAGTCATATTATCCCCTTAAATGGGTCTGGTAGGACTTGAACCTACGACCAACTGAGCTATAGACCCTAAAAATGGTAGGCATAGAGGGAGTCGAACCCTCACTCTCTTATGAGAAACGGATTTTAAATCCGTTGCGTCTGCCATTCCGCCATATGCCTATTTAAGTTATTAAATCATATTTTCCCATCGTTTAAACAACTTAGTACATTTATTGGGTGCTAACTCAATCCATTTAACCCCATGACCAAAATTTGGTTCAAAGACATATGGACGAATATATGTGTAATTTGATTCAAATTCTGGGTGATAGTTATGGATGCTTATTTCGTGTTTCCCATCTTTGTCTGTGAGAAGAATGTTCATGCGAGTACAATATTCATCAACAGCAAGAACAAGATCAGATAAAAACATACCCTTTTTACCATCACGAGTACCATGTATATATTCTGTAATACTTGTACAATCACATCCTAAATTAGAACAAAGATTACTTTGTTCTGGTAGATTTTCAAATAATCCAGTTTCTTGAATCTTTTTAATAAGCGTAGCAGTAATACGATAAGGTGGGTTAAAGAATACTTTATTAAAATATTCCATCATACTCTCCTTTTTGATAGAGTTACTAACTTAAGTTTATTACCTATATCTTTCCTGTATTGACCAATACGGTTTTTAGTATATCCTAGCTGTTCAGCGATTTCAGGATCATTGTACCCTTCCACCCTCAACAAGATTATTTTCTTTTCTATATGTGTTAGACATTCTAAAGATTCAAAAATATCTAACAGGTGATCATCTGTACTCGGAGGGAGTGCAGACGATTCTGTTTCGTTTGTGTACGCTATGTTGTCTGGGTCTTCTTTACCTTTTTCTATTTTAGGTGCAAGACTATATACTCTACATTTCTCACCCGCAGGTAATGCGAATAAATTATCGTAACGCAAGTATGTAGCTATAGCCCCGTGTATGTTACAACGTAAATATTTAGTTATATCTGTATCATACATTTTTTCTTTTGCTTGAGTTACTAACTTACATAAAGCTGCTACTGCTTCGGCTTGAATCTCGTCCGCTTTATTTGGTCGTTTATAAATATATTTTGAAGCAATGTTCAAAGCCAAAGGCATATGAGACTCAATAATCTTGTCTCTTGATTCTTGGTCTTGATGTTTAAAGTAATAAGTTACTAAATCAAGGAGTTCACTCTCGTCTAATCTATTATATTTTTGTGACGTTAGTACGCTTGGATGTCTTTTCCCTTTTAAATAAGGTATGCCTTTTAAAAACATATAATCCCCTCTTGATTTAGTAACTTTAAGTAATTACTCAAAAACATTGTTTGAGTTGGAGTTAGTAAATTTTGCATGACCTCCGCGCCATATTAATGTATTAATTTTACCACAAAAAACGCCTTTGTCAAACACGAAAAAATCATTGTAAAAACTTTTTTTTCGTGTAAAACTCAAACTCAAAAATTATTATTGAGTAACAACTCAATAAGCCAAAACACATCCCAATCTTGATTAAAGTTAGTAACTTTACCACGTGGGTCATAAATATGTTCACCATCCCAAGCTACAGCGTGATTACCATAAATTAAAATACCCTGATAATGTAAAGGTGGGTCATTCTTAAAGTTAATAACTTTACCATTGTATCCAGCACGACGAACAAAAGGTATAGCACAATAGCCACGATTGAAGAGAAAAGTTACAAACTCTTCAATCGTGTATGCCCTATCTTTATCACCGAACATCTCAGTGCCATCATGACCAGCATAAGTTATTAACTCTTGAGGATCTAGGTTTAAACACATAGCTAAAGAATATAGTATACAGGAATTATTCTTTTGAGTTATTAACTTCATCTGCTAGAAACTCCTCATTTATCTCAATAATTTTATCTGCTATATGCTCAAAAGGTTTAGGCATATTACACCCCACAACATATACCTTAATACCTCTTTCTTTGAATTTTTTAATTAAAGGTAGTAGACTAAGATTATTAGAACCTAAGATAAGACAATCAATATCAATATTTTCATATGCTTCAATAACAATATCAATAGTAGGTTTATAGAATTTTTGATCTACTAACTTTTTGAAACGAACAACGAAATCAAGTTTACTAAGAGCAAACATAAATGACATTGCCCTCTTATTTTCTTCACGGTAAGAACCAAAAGCAATTTTCTTAACAGTGTCAAAATCATCTGGTATAGTTTTAAGAAAATTAGCATAGTTAATTCTATGGTTCGGGAACTTTTTACTTACATTATAAAAGAGATTACCTGTGTCTAATAACATGAGCGCATTTTTCATCATTTTTCCTTATTTTAAATATTGCCACCAATTAAAAGGATGTTTTAAAATTTTCTGATACTCTTCTTCTGTGGCAGCAGTCATTACCCATATACCACTACCATTAGCACAAAATAAAGGGAAACACTCTTTTTGAGCAGGTGTAAATTTATAGCTCTTAGGGTTCTTTACCTCAACCCATCTATACCCATATTTCCTATGGCAACAGAACAAGTCAGGAAAGCCGCTTTGATGGGCATTACCATGTGTAGGCTTCACAAACCATTCCCTGGCTCTTAAGAATTTAATAATGTCTTGTTGTATGTACCATTCAGGACCGTGCTTTTTTCTCGCTTTTAGACTCCTCATTTTTATACCTCGCAATATTAAGTAACATTTGAGCTTCAACTAATTTCCCTTGAGTTATAAACTCAATAGCACGATTCTTGTAATAGCTAATATCATCCATATCAATAATGATTTGCATTTGCTTACAAGCCGTACTATTAAACACACAATCTTTAAGCAGGTCTTTCTGTTTCTTAATACTGATAATATTTTTCCTAGCCATTTTCTTTTACTCCTTTACGTAGGGCTTTAATAGCCTTATTCATTAGTTTAATCTCTGTTAAATCCCTAATACCGAGTGTTCTATAGTTCTCCCAAGCAGCGTCTGGCATCAAACGCCTGATAGCCATATATTCTTGGAACTCCGGCATAATACTTTTAATTTTAGCCTTCTTCGGGAACCTTATTTTTAAGGTTTTTAGCGTCTCGCGCACAAATTCTTCTGAGGGTTCTTTTGGATGCTGCATTGGGATGTGAGTATGTAGTGCCATAAACTTCTCCTTCTTTTTCGATAAGTACCAATAATTCTTGCCGAGTTAAGTAGCGATAACGTGGTACCCCTAATGCTTTAGCTATTGTTCGTAAGCGGTTATCAGATAATGCGTCTATAGGTGTATTATCTTGTAACATAGCTTTAAACAACTCAAACTCAACTAAAGCGAGATTGGTATCTAAAAAATTATCAATAGTGTCTTTAACTTCTTCGTTGATTTTAGTTTGATTATCTAAAAAATATTTTAGTCTCCTTAGTCTATTTATTCGATCTTGAACTATAGAAGACATTTCTTTTATTTCTCTCCCCATGATTTTAATCCTGCCTTCCATTCAAGAGCGATAAGTGGGACACGATCCCTGTAACTTTCTACTTTAGCTTCGACCGTCTCTTTAACTTGATTTACTAACTCTGGAGCAACTGCTGTCATGATTTCATCATGAATATTTAAGGGCATCACTTTGAAATCATGTATACCAATAGGTTGGTGGCTCCAAATGGCATTTTGTACTTCTTTAGTTATTGTTGCGCCCGGACTTTGTATCTCATGGTTTGAAGCTGCTCTCATATTTTGTGATTGAATATTGAAAGCTGCCGCATATAAACCACTCATTGTTGCACCTGAGATTGTTTGTGTTCGCTCTCTACGAATAATCTTACCACGAATGTTTCTCCATTCTTTAGGTGGATTCTGTGCTAAATCATAAAGAGCTTTACAAATCTTATTCTCTAGGGTAAAATATCTACGGAACCCAAAAATGCTTTCAATATAATCTTTAGGTTCTTTCCAAATGACTTGTGAACCAATGCCATTAGGCTGTGTCATACAACAAAACATATCTTGTATACGCATCCTAGCTTTGGCAATACCCGGAAATTGACGCTCAAAATTAGCTTCAGCTTGTTTGGCTACCTCCTCTGAAAGTCCAAGTTTCTGTACCATTGTGTTATAATCGCCACCATAAATCTTACCAAAAACACCTTGCTTACCATCTTTATAACGTGTACCATTTACATATTGTGGATCAAATTCATCGCGCTTATTTTCCTCCATAATCTCTTCATAAGTAGAACCTGGGTACATAGACATGGCAAACAGAGCATGGAGCTTCTTACCACTTAAAAGAACTTTACGGAGTTCAGCGTCATTGTAAATAGCTTCCGCTAGACTCACTTCAAATGCGTCAAAATCACCACCACATAGTATCATACCATCTGGAGCAAGACCAAAACAACTTCTGACTTTACCGTCTTTCTTAATACCTTGAGGATTAAGACCATCACTACCCGACATACGTGTGCTTTTTGTACCAATGATTCTAAAGCCGGCATGGAACCGCTCCGCAGCAATAAGTTTATCATAAAGTTCAACCTCTTTTAATGCTTGTCTTGCTTGCAGAATATCTCTAGCGGCTTTAGCAGCGGGGTGATCTTTCCATTTTGCTACTTCTTGAAGAACAACCTTTTTTGTGGACTCTTGGATAATGCTTCGTTCAAATTCATTCATATGCTGTATTAAATACTTCTTAGCAGTAGAAGGTGCAGTAGGGATATTTTCTGCTTTAGCTCGGGCTTGAGTTGCTAACTCAGATAGCTTACCGCAATCAACACTAAAACCTTTCCATCTTACTGCTGCCACCATCGCGGCAAGCTCAGAGTCAGCGTCACCAACAGGAGGATCACCGAAATAATGATAAAGTTCTCTGACATATTTTACATCGTCTCCTGCGTATTGCTTAGCCAATGGATTAAAAGCCCAATAGTTAATATGGTGAATAATCTTCCCAACCCAATCACTACCATATGGGACATATTTATCCTCATTAGGATAATAGTGCTTATCAACACCAATAGTCCCGAAACGAAGAACATCATTCTCATCAAGACCAAGAGCATCAACAGCTAGATTCTTAAGGGCAGAAGACGCTCGAAACCTCAAGACAATATTTTTTAGGTTTGTTACGACCTCACCTTCAGCGTCAATAATATCTTCGACTTGCCAATGTTTTCTGTTTTTGTCTTTAAAACCTGAAAAATAAATCTTCTTTAAAGGTATAAGCTCTTCAAGTGTATCAGCTAACTGTTGAGCTATAGCCGTTGGTACACGTTTCACCCAAATGTCTTTACGATCCATTGTACTTTGATAAGGACCTTTACGTGCGTGTAGCATAACATCAAAACAATTTTTAGGTTTAAGGCATTTTACGTCTCTTGCTCTCTTCTCAATATCATGCCACTCTTGAGTTGTTAACTCATCTAAATAATCTTGAGGGCATTTTGTATGATTAGGTAAAAGCTCAAACATACCATAAATTTTACAGAGTTGGAAATGGTCAAAAACTAAATTGAAAGCACAATTAGTATCCTGCAACATACACTCAATTAATTCTAAAGTCTCTTCAACTGGTTGTTTCCAAATGTTTACTAATTGTATCGGACCTTCATTTACAGCATATTGAAGCAAAACCATCGGACCTTTAAAGCCACAAGTCTCTGTATCATAATAAATCATCGTAACCTCTCCGGTATAATTTCGCTTGTAAAGTATTGTTTATTATCTTTTGTATAAATACATGTCACTTCATGGTTAGATGTACCGTGAGCCATTTTTGATATTTTTGCTCCTTTTGGTAGCCGTTCCATGAAGTAGTAAGAATATATTTCATATAGTTCTTTATTTGATAACTCTTCAATTTTCATAGCTTACCCCCTTGGGTCATGGTCTACAAGAGTAGCAACACTATGAGTTGGCTTAATATAGGATATACCTTTATCTTGCGCTATTTTTTCAACTTCATTGAAAATCTCTGCATCACTAATCTCCCCTGCTGCCCAAGCTAAACAACGTGTACCAATGTTATTACTAATTGCTTTCTGGATGTGCATTTGCATATAAAAGATCTCAACCTTTTTCCGTAGACGTTTAACATGAGAACTTTCTTTTACTTTAGGTGTTATTCGAGGCATATCATCACCACGGAATTTAGCGTCTTTAATTTTTCTTGTAGCTGCATATTGCATATCTTTAGTTGGCAACTTACAAAGCTGTTTAATTTGTTTTTGATTTAATAGCCCTGCTGCTGCTTCACTTTGAATCTCTTCTGGTAGATCAAGCAAATCCTTACGAACTTGTGCCCAAGTTACTGAACGTGAGAACTCTTTAGCAATAGCTTTAATACCCATACCCATGGCTAAAAGACGATTAATAGATTTAGCTTCTTGCAAGATATTCAACTCTTTGCGTATAATATTTTCACGCATATTCATGAGTCGTGCTTCTTTTTCATCTGTAAACTCACGAACAATACATTCAATATTTTCTTTCTTAAGGACGCGATGAGCCATGAACCGCCGGAACCCTGCAACTAGACGGTATTTATAGCCGTCTTTATCCCAAGTCTGTATGGTAACAGGGCTATCAAGACCATTCTCTTCAATATCTTTAGATAGGTCAATAACATCTGTACCCATAATACGGCCACGACAGTTAAATGCTTCGTCAGCCAAAATATCTTTTAAGTTAATAACTTCAATCTTTTTCATTTTATTCTCCAAATATTTTCTTAAAATACCTATAAAGATTAATAGGTGTTGATGTATCTAAAAATTTTACCATAGCATTACTCCCCATTTGCTGCATAAACTCTGGTTGTTTTTTCGCTTCGATAATAATGTCGATTAAATCACTGTAATCATTTCTACAAGCAATATAGTCTTCTACATCTTGGAACCTAATATCATAAGTTAGTAACTCAGGTATCATAGGGCTTATTGTTGGAACACCATAAGCCATATATTGAAACTGACCACGATCTAACATATTTTCCTGAGCGCCCGGAACAAACACCCCTAAGAAAATATCTTCAACCTCTAAGAAATATAGGTCTTGCTCTAAAATGCTTGTTCTAACCTCTGAACCGAATTCTTTAACCAACATATCTCTAACAATGTTTCGGCGTTCTCTAGCATTACCATAGCTCTTCTGGCGCATAGAAATGCCTGCTTTATTTGGGGCATATTGTATGCTACTATACAAATATTTATCCCAGTTATAAAAGCTTATTGGTGGGAAAGGTAGAACATTATCAGGATACATTACATCATAGTGTTTATGGAACTTAAAAACATAATCAAAGTTTCTAGGATTATATCCTGCAATATCAAAATAATCACTGTAATCAAATAAGCATCTTTTACCATTTACCCCAACAATGAAGTATTCTACTGGCTCAAAAACTATGTTCGTATCAGGGAAGGCATTAAAAATACTTAATACATACCTATAATGAGTATTATAATACTTGTTATTATTAAGTGGAAATACTATCTCCATAAGTAAGTCTTTCTTTTTCTTCATCTAAAATAGTTTTAAATAGCCCCATTGACATTTCTTGAAGTTCACGTTTATTTTGTAGATTCTCAAGAATCTTTTTATCAGACTCCAAATTAATAATGTCAATAATTGTTGGTGCGCGATTCTTATCCATACCAGAACGGTGTACGCGGTCTTCACTTTGTATACGGTTCTCAGCATTAAAATCATTAGAGTAATAAATAATGACAGGTGATGCTGTTAAGTTAAGCCCCATACCTGCTGCGCCGGGCTGACCAATAAAGGCTATTTTGTCATAAAGTTCAACATATTTTTCACGGTCTGGGTGGGATTGATCCATTGCTTGAAGGATATCTTCAACTGAACCAGTACTTGTTTTCCACCCTTTACCATCGGCTCTTAAAGTTATCCAACCTTTATTTTTACAGATAGCTTCAACCTTATCAAGAGAGCCTTGGAAACCAGCATAAATAACTACTCGACCTGCTTCTTCAAACTCATCTAATAAATCATTAAGAACATCTTCTTTAGGTGAGTGGATCGTTTTAGTTTCTCTCTTATACTTTGGTACTTTACCACTACCACCACAGCCATCACAAAGAGCATCCTCAACTGTTTCCCAGAAGTTAGTAGTATTATCTGCTGTTGTATATTCTTTTTGAGTTTCTAACTCAAGTATGTTACCAGTATCAAGAAGTTCATAACCCCCTTTTAAGACTTCTTGAGGACGTTTACCTCTACCATTACAAACAGTACAAACACTTGTACCATCTTGTTCATCACGATAAAGGAAACCATCACTTAATTCTCGCAACATCATAAGACCTGTAACAACACGCGGAGCAGTCTGTAAGATTGTACGGGCATATTGTTGTAGTTGTACCGAAGGCTTACATTCAATAACACGATAAATCTTATCAGGTAGATCAGTACAGTCCTTTTTAAAACGAACCTCTACCAATCCCTGCATACGTCTATAGAGCTTAGCTACCTCATTATCCGCTTTTTCAAATGGATGATAATCAGCAACAGTAGACTCATCTAAAGTATGAGCAGATTCAGGCAGACCACATACATTACAAATATCTCCACCTTTACGCCAAGCAATTAAATGAGGATAAGTCCCACCAATAATTGTGTTTTCACGCTGCTCAACAATAGCAAGCCTATTTTTAAATTTATGTATATTCCCTTCTTTAAGGAACCCAGGACAAGCAATCTCACATTGTGACCACCAGTCTGTAGGTGCTTTAGGTGAGGGCGTACCAGTCATTTGTATGGCATAACCTTCATCGCCCCAGTCTTCTCGGATACCATCTACAAGAGCGAGAGCAGCTTTAGAACGTTGTGCTGTTGGTGTTTTGAGTCTTGAAGATTCATCAAAAATAACACCTTGAGGGGCTTTATCTCCATCTTCCCAGTTCTTCATTATTTTTGTTAAAGCATTATAAGTATTGAAGACCGGCATAACAGGGTACTTATCTTTAGGGACATTATGTTCTTCTGCCCATCTTTTCCACTTAAGAACATCAAGTTTGACGGAGTATAGGGCAGATTTCGGTCCGAACCACCACCAATCTTTAATACCAGATTCAATCATTAAGATCAAAGCAGATAATGTTTTTCCTGTTCCCATCTCCGCAGCCCAAATACAATAGTTAGTTGAGAGTGCTTGATTTACTAACTCAGTTTGATGATTATATTCAGGATAAATAATTTCATGTGTTTTTGCTTCTTTAATATAATGGTCATATTTAATGTATGGGTTACCACCAGTAAGGTACTCAAGTTGGAACTTATTACGTTCTGTGAGAGGTATAGACCAAGCCTTAATAGGAGGGTCTTCAAAGCCGTGCCACCTAGCATCGTGGAACGCTTTAATCTCAGCAAGTAGTGCTTTATTATATGGTGTATAAATAAAGACACGGTTATCTTGGTAATCCAAGTAACCTTTAACTAAACGCCGTCCTACTCTAAATTTAGTTAGTTCTTTACTCATTTGCTCTCCAATGTAAATGTCCCATCTTTTAATGTATTTTTACTGTACTTATTAAAAATAAGTTTATACCCATTAGACTCTAAGAAGACAAGTATACGTCCAAATAGTTCGCGCTGATCTTTATCTTGTTCAGGTGTAAGATTAAATACTATTGTGTCTTTCCATTGTTTTAAAGTACCAGATAACAGTATTGTTTGATTTAGTAACTTAAAACAATTTAAAGTTCCACAAATGTTAGTATCAAAATCAAAGACCAAAAATGCTAAGAATATAGAATCAAGAAATATCTCGCTCTTTTGAACGGCATTAACAGGTGTATAATTCTTACCTGCTAATTCACTTAAAGAAGATATTAAAGCGAGATCCTCTATTAATTTTATGTTTGATTTATCTAACTGTCTTGTAGGCGCAGAGCCTGTTTTCATCTTACATAAGGCTATGTAGTCTGTCCAGTTTATTTTAGTTTTTGCCAAACAGACTATATCCATTTTTCACCTTATTAGAAAATGGGGTGGTAAGTTACTAACTCACCGCCCCGTTTTGTGCCTATCGTTCCCGTTCCTCTGTATCTCCTGCCACCTCATCGCTGACAGATGATTTACGGAATTTTTCCACTTCTGCTACAAGTTCCTCTTTTGGAGGAACATCAAAAGGAGTAGTACAAGATACTACTTTCGGTCCGAACCAAGAATACTTCTTAGTCTTAATAAGTTCTGTACGAAGTGTCGCGGGATACCCAATAAGGCGATGGATATTTTTGCTTTCACGCCGAGCAGTCTTACTTGAACAAAAATAAGTTGCATATTTGCCAACAGAAGCAATCCAAATCAAGAACTCCATACCCCACATACAACCAGAGTCCTTAATCTCAGATTCACTTTGAATCCGTTTGAATTCATCGGCTTCTTTATCATAGACATTAATGATCTCTTCACTGTTAGAAATGTCAAGAGCTTTCCATCGAACGTCCATAATGATGCAATCAATTTCATTTGTCAGATCATCAGCTTCATCCTTACTGTGGACAAGAGCAAAATTACCTTGACCGACTTTACCTTCCATAGCGAAAGATGATTTCGGGTCAATGATCTGAATACGAGAAAGCCAATCACCACTCTTAATCTCTTCTTGGACTTCTTTCTCACTGATTGCAGGTGTTAAACCACTAATTAGTGCTACTTCATTTTCTGCCATGTCTTATCCTTTTATGAGTTATTAACTTATGCTCCAGCTTCTTCGGCTTTAGCCGCGGCGAGTTCAGCCTTACGCTCTTCGCGTTCAGCCTTACGCTTCGCCTTACGTTCCTCCTTCTCAGCTTTTTTCTGTTCCCATTCAGCCCGTTTGACCTCAAGCGTATCGGGGTCCATCGACATTGCCCATTCAAGACCAAGCTTGAATCCTTCTTCCGCTGTCGAAAGAGACAACTTGTTACAGAGCGAAGCGCCGACAGTTTGAGTTTCTAACTCAGACACAATTTCGTCGAGCTTACGACGAACAGGCTTGACCACATCCTCAAACGTAAGAGTCTTGGCTTCACGACCTTCGCGATTAGCCTTTTGAATCTCTTTGATACGGGCAGTAATCTTCGGAACGAACTCAGAAGGACTCTCAGTCTGCGCGGCTTCGAGCCAATTCATCTGTTCATCTTCGGGCATTTTACCAAGCTGAATAGCATTGGTCACGGTAATGCTACCGTCATTGACAAGAGCCTGAATACTTTCAGCCAGATTCGTCAACTTCAAACGACCCTGCAACCATCCCAAACTTACCGACAACTCTTGAGCAAATTCAGTAAGAGTCTTGGTCGGGTTCAGGGCGAGAAGACGCTGCAAACTTTTTGCATATTCGGCAGGCTTCGTCTCAATGCGCTGAATATTCGTAATGATCTGAGCAGTAAGAATCTGCTGTTCATCAAAATCCTTGATAAGCATAGGAATCTCTTTGAGTCCTACCATTTTCGCCGCTGTGGTACGTTGCAAACCATCAACCAGACCAACATACTGTTCACCCGTTTCAGGATCAACCGCATCGACACCGAGAGGAGGGTTCAAAATGCCTTCACGGGCGACCGAATCTTTAAGTTGCTCAAACTTTTCAGATTCAACATCCACATTACGAAGGGCTGCGGGGTTCTCACGAATGGTAGCGGTCGGAACAAAACGAACTTCACCTGTACTCATAATTCTACTTCTCCTTTTGTTAACTACTCTTTTTATGTTATCCCAAGTATCCCACATAGATATTTGAGTTAGTTACTTATCCAAGGTTTACGTCCTACCTCACAAATCGGAAACTTATATTGTACCTCACCTGTTACAGCAATAACTCTACAATATTCTAGTTCATAATCGGAAGGACAAATCCAGTGCATTGAGTAGAGAGTCTCATAATTTATCCATTCTGTTAAAGTCAAGTTAGTAACTCCTCTTTAAATAAAATGGGCGGCGGGTCTCCCCTAGTGAACTGACAAATAGTACCGCCCATATTCGATTTAAGTTAATAACTCAAGCGTAACTACAGGAGGAAGGCAATTAAATAACAGTCACGCTTGAGTTACTAACTTTATTTACTTATTTGAGTAATAACTTAAATAAATTATTTGAGTAAATATATCTTCTAAATCCAATTTCCTTCCCGTATACTATATAATAGCATATAAGCGGGTCATAGTGAAATGAAAAATAAAACTTTTAAGTCCTTATATATCAACGACTTAAACGCAAGCTAAAAGTTGATATTATAAGTCCTTATATATCATAGGGTTGTAAGAACTACCAGAATCTGGCGAAACCTCTCTCTATATACTATAAATTTATTTTTCCCCTATAGTAGTGAGGTAAAAATAGCTATATCTAGTAAGTTTATAAGTCGTTGATATATAAGGACTTACAGTCACGGAAAAAGTGGATGAAAAAATTTCTCCAAGTCCTTGGTATATAAGGACTTACAAGATATTACTTGTGCCCTCTTATATGCTATACATTATATATAGGCGGGAGAGATAGATTTATTTACTCAAACTCAAGAAATATTTTTGAGTAACTACTTAAATAACATTCTTGGAGTTATTAACTTAAGGGGATTTTATGACAAGACCAATGAAAACAGAGGCAATTAAGAGGTTTTTGACTGTAAAAACAGTTGCAGATTTAGCAGAATTGTATAATTTTAATATGGAATGCCAAGTAAATGTTGCCCAAGGATGTGGTGAACGTGTCTCTGGGCAATTTAAAGGTAGGGATTGGGTAGGTTGGACAGATGGCTTAGAGACTTGGAAAGCTTTTCGTATACCATGGAAAGCTAAAACCGAACCTGAATATACCGATTCACCTATGAATTTTGATTTAGTAACTCACGTTGAAGGTATTGGAATGACTGGTTGGGACTGGAAAAACAAAGTCTCCAAATGGGTAGCCTTTGATTTTGATGCTATTATAGGACATAGCGACCAACACAAAAAGAAACTTACGCCCGCAGAGATGAATGAGGTTAAGAAAACAGCTCAAAAGATCCCTTGGGTAACAGTACGTAAGTCCACAAGTGGTTCCGGTCTACATTTATATGTCTTTTTAAATGATATTCCTACGGCGAACCATACTGAGCATGCAGCTCTAGCTCGTGCAGTTATTGGACTATTATCAGCAGAGACTGGGTTTGATTTTTCTACAAAAGTAGATGTATGCGGCGGTAATATGTGGGTTTGGCATAGAAAAATGGCAGGAACTGATGGTCTTAAGTTAATAAGTCAAGGTGAGGTTCTTAAAAATATACCTCCAAACTGGCGTGACCATCTTGATGTTGTCTTAAATAAGACTCAAAAGATTTTACCTAACTTTTTGACTGAAAAACAAAAGGAATCTTTTGAAAATTTGACAAGTTTACAGAGTGAAACAACTTTAGACGCTGCTCATACTAAATTAATTGACTGGTTACAAGAAAATAACGCTGCTTGGTGGTGGGATACCGATAATGGTATGCTTGTAACCCATACAATCCACCTTAAAGAGGCTCATGAGACGCTGCAAATGAGGGGAATGTTCGATACGATCTCTTCTGGCAAGGATAAAGGAGCAGATATTAACTGTTTTGCTTTCCCTTTACGCAATGGAGCATGGTCTATACGCCGTTATACTAAAGGAGTAGCAGAACATAGCTCTTGGGATCAAGATGGACTTGGTTGGACACGTTGTTATTTGAATAAAGACCCAGACTTGAAGTGTGCAGCATCATTTTATGAAGGTATTGAGAATGAAAATGGTAATTTTGTCTTTCAACATGGAGAATTAGCTGCTCAGGCTATAGGAATGTTGGGTGCTAATGCTGAGTTACCAACTTGGATGGGTGGTAGACCTACAGTAATCAAAAAACATAAGGATGGTAAGCGTATTATTGTTGAAGTTGAGCGTAATGACCGAGATTCTGCCCCTCAAGGGTGGTTATTAGAGAAAAATAAATGGAAAAGAATCTTTAATATTAATTCTTACGAGGCTATAGGCGAAGAAACATACAATTATGACGAAATAATTAGGCATTTAACGTCTGAATCAGGTAAAGATCAGGGTTGGATGGTCAATGTGGGTTCTGAATGGCGTACAGAACCTTTTCAACACGTTAAAGTAGCTTTAGAATCTCTGGGTTTGAACACTAAAGACGTTAAAACGGCTCTAGGCTCTAATATTTTTAAATCTTGGAAAATAATTAATCGTCCTTTTCAGCCTGAATATCTAGGTGATCGGCAGTGGAACCGTGGCGCACCTCAACTCAGGATTGCTCCGACCGTTGAAAGTGAGTTACTAACTCATCCAACATGGGATAAAGTTCTTAATCACTGTGGTAAAAATCTCGATGATTTTGTCCTTAAAGACGGTTGGTGTAAAGCAAATGGTATTGTAAAAGGTGGCGAGTATCTGATGTGCTGGATAACAGCAATACTTAAAGACCCTATGGAGCCTTTACCTTATCTTTTCTTCTATGGTCCACAGGATAACGGGAAAAGCACGTTCCATGAAGCAATTAATTTGCTTGTAACTAAAGGTGTTATTCGTGCTGATACAGCTTTAACAGATAAAAATGGTTTTAATGGTGAATTAGCTACAGCAGTTTTGTGCGTAGTTGAGGAAGTTAATTTGTCAGTCAGTAAAATGGCTTATAATAGGATTAAAGATTGGGTCACAGCTAAAGAATTACCTATTAGAGCCTTGTATAAGGAGCTTTATCACACAACAAACACCACCCACTGGGTGCAGTGTGCAAATGACTATACGTATTGCCCTATTTTTACAGGGGATACACGTATTACAATGGTATATGTTGATCCTATTGACCCTATTGACCTTATACCGAAGTCTAAATTAATGTCTAAACTTGAACATGAAGCATCTGATTTCTTAGCATCTTGTTTAAATCTTGAGTTACCAACTCCAAATGGTCGTTTACGTATACCAGTTATTCATACTGACGATAAAACAAGGGCGGGCGTACTTAATGAAAGCCTTCTTGAGCAATTTATTAGAGAACAATGCGTTTATATTCCGGGTCAAGCAGTAAAATATGGGGTATTGTGGGATGAGTTTAGGCAATGGGCTGATCCTGATGATATTATGGATTGGACTAAGCAACGTATGGGTAAAGAACTAAGTATGCAATATCCAAAAGGCAGGTCAGCTAAGAATAATCAAATTTATATTGGTAATATTTGGGTTAAAGATGTCCTAAAACCTGATAAAGAGCCTCCTCAAGGAGGAAAAAAGATTGTTTGTAAAAATAATGTTTTAGTTTACGAGAATGGGGAGAATATATATGTCTAATATAAAAAATATATTATCCTCTTTAGGGGAGGAACAATATAAGCAGTTAATGTACGCTTTTAATAACGACTTATCTCAAATTATTGTATATGAAGAGAAGAAATTTATTGGTGTGAATTGTAGCTCTTTAAGTAATATTACTATACTTGAGGAACAGGGTTCTTGGGCTATGGGAGAAATAAAATAATGCCAAATAATACAACTAATATTATCTCTATTTTTCTTATTGCGAAGAAACTTTAAAAGAAATTAAAAAGCTGCTTATACCTAATGACCAAAAACATATGGATTTTAATAGTATTGTAGAAAAACCTAAAGTTTTTGATGGTGTTTGTTCTGGGTCTTGTAATGTGAATGGACAGGTAATAACATCACGGTATGAAACAGATGGGGAAATTGTGCCAGTACCCGAGAAAGTCTTAAGAGCATGGGAAGAAAAATATGGTGCAGATAACTGGTATGATTGGTGCACTTTGAGGTGGGGAACCAAGTGGAACTCTTATGGTAATATACATGTCTTATATGAAGATGTACAACAGATTGATATTAAGTTTGAGACAGCTTGGAGTCCACCTATTCCTATATATGAGAAGTTGGATGAAATGTTCCCGCAAGCTAGGATATATGCTTTTTGGTCTGATGAAGGTAGTTATGAAAGAATACAAGTATATAAAGGAGAAATAAAATGAGCGAAAATAAGTTAGTAACTCAAGAAGGAGTCAAGCACGATCAAGATAAAGATAGATGGGAACTAATGCCCTATGGTGCTTTACGTCAGATTGTTAAAGTCTTGACTTTTGGAGCTAAGAAATATGCCCCAGACAACTGGAAGAAAATCAGTAAGGAGCGTTATTTTGGGGCGTGTATGCGCCACTTAACAGCTAAAGAAAAAATAGATGCAGAATCTGGTTTATCTCATTTAGCTCATGCGGCTTGTTGTATACTCTTTATGTTATGGATGGAGATGCAAAATGATAGTGACTCTTAAACCTATAGATTATAAACCTACAGCATTTAGTATTGTAGCCGAAAATGTAAAATGGATGAGGGCTACTAATAGCTATATCAAGTTTGAGATGGATGCGGAGTTTAAAATTGGTGATTTAGTTACTATCAATAATCTTACTTATAGAGTTACTAACTTAGAAGGAGAAGAATAATGAGATCAAAAGATGAGTGGGCTTGTGATGTGTGTGAATCAGTTTTCCCAAATGAGATAGAACCTTATTTTGAGAACCCAAGAGTATGTATTTGTGAGACCTGTAAAAATATTAAAGCTATTAAGAGGTTAGCTATTGATGCTCAAGCTCAATGTGAAGGATATATGACAGCTATGAAGGAAATTAGTAGACTTAATGCCGTTTTAAAAAGAATACGCTCTCATGCTCAAAACATTATTGCCTCTATTGATGAACAATGCGATATTTTAGTTAAGGAGAAATGATGGGAGAGACTAATGAATAATTCGTTTGAAGAAGCTCATCAAAATTCACAGAAACAGATGAACAATGTCATGCAACAGATACAGGTACTCTTGAATCACATCCAAGAAGAACCATGCCCCACTCTTGTGAAATATGGGATAGAAAAAATCAGGGAGATGGTGTATAAACAATTCCTACAGGAGTTCAACGCTAATATGAACATCTGCAAGGATCTCTATGAGGCACTAAAAAAGGGGACGTATGCCTATCCAACTCTAGAGGAGGAGATGCAAAACAAGAAAGCCCAAGCGACAGCGGAGAAAGACAAAGAGATCGAGCGGTTGAAGGAACGGTTAAAGTTTTGGAAGTACAAGAGTCTAGAGTCAGACGAAAATGCTGTTTTGATAATAGAAGAGAAAGACAAAGAGATCGAGCGGTTGAAGGCAGATATAAACCTAATGCTGCCAGTGCTGGAATTGGCTGTTGCCTTCAAGAACAAGATGCATCCCGGTGATCGACCCGATTGGGTGGCTCTAGTAGATATGCTTGTGACTAAGTATAAAGCCCAGACGGGCGGGGAGGGGTAATGGGATTTATTGGAAGGTTGCTACAGAGAGAAGAGATAGACTATAAAGAACAGTGCAGAAAGAAAGATGTTGCGTTGCTAAGGACTACGAAGTGCTGGCATGAAGATCTTCAAAGACTCACTAAACTAAAAGCAGAAGTTAAACAGTTACAGGAAGAAAATAATCATATTATTAGTGCTATAAGGTATCTTATCGCAGAAGCAGAAGAATATAAAACTAACGTACATAAAACAACAGGTTATGTACACGAGGCAATCCTAGGAAATATCTGGATTGACTGTGCTATAAAAAATGCTAAAGCCCAAGCGGGCGAGGAGGTGAAGTGATGCACGTGAAGATTGAATTGAAACCGTTCAAGACACCGAACTTTGTTATTGATGTTGAGGAAGATGGGAAATCGTACCCTCTCTCGGCAGTGGAGGCAGATGATTTGTCTGCAATGTGCCATGTGTTTCGGGAGTCTGTTTTTAAGAAGGCGGGAAGGGTTGACCCGATAGCCCAAGCGGGACGGGAGGGATGATGCTTGAATTTCCTAATGATCTTGCTATACGGATAGACAGGTGCAAACTTCAGAAGGCACATGAAAAGTGTTATGTTTCCGACGGGAAGAAATGCTTTCTTTCGCAAAAAGTTCCATGGTTGTTGAGGCTTTTATTCCCAACGTATTACAAAGAAGGCATATGCATGATTCAAGATGTATTACAAACAGAACTTAAAGCCGGTGGAGAGAGAAAGACATGAGCATAACACGAAAGAATTACAAATGTAATAACTGTGGGCACGATAGGTTGATTCTTATGAAAGAATTTGAGATGATCCCGTGGCGTCGCACTGTTGAGCCACTTAAATACGAGGAGCATTTTACCGGACGAGTTGCTGTTTGTGAAAGTGCGGAGCAAGCGAGGACATTGATTAGTTTAAGAAAATTATCGCAGGAGGAATAATGTGACCTGTAAACAATGTGGAGTAGAGACAGAAAATCTAGGTACTGATGGTCGATGTAGTTTATGTCACGCGACAGATAGGGAATATAATATCGGAGACAAGGTAGAGTTTGGTGAAAACATAGGGCATATTAATGCTATACGTATCACCCAAGGAAACTGCCGAACTTACGAATGTGGTTATTTTGTTGAAGGGAATTACTATAATGTAGAACTTTATAGTTACGAGATGAAACACGTTGGAGTTAGTAACTCAATAGGGTTTAGAAAGGTAACAGATGATTAAGACATGGGGTAATATTATTTGTGCTATTGATACAGAGACAACAGGTTTAGATTGTGAGAAAAATGAAATTATTGAGGTTTGTATTTTACCTTTAGATTCTTGTTTAGATCCATATAAAGGTATAATGCCTTTTCATATGTATCTGAAACCTGAACTTATTGATAATGTAGAACCTGCAGCTTTAAGGGTGGCTAAAGTCTCATTAGCAGAAGCTATTAACCGAGGTACAGATCAAGATATAGCTGCTGATCTTTTTGATACTTGGTTCCAGAAGCTACCTATTGGGGAGAATAAACGTATTATACCTCTCGGTCAAAACTACCAATTTGATATGGGCTTTATTTCTAAATGGATTGGTCCTACTACCTATAATGATTGTTTCCATTACCATTATAGGGATAGTATGATCGCTGCTAATCTTCTAAATGATAGGGCAGACTTCCGTAGAGAAGTCCGCCCCTTTGATAAAGTAAACTTACAGAAAATGGTAGCTGCATTAGAGTTACCTAAGCGTCAGGCTCATACAGCTTTAGATGATGCTATTAATACCTCTCTTGTCTATAAGCGTTTGGTTGAGATGTTTACGTACCCGTAATTACAGCCTTCAAGCTGTTTATCAATAATCTCGTGGTGGCTCAAGAATCTACTTGGGTCACCATATTTTTTAGAATCATAGCCAATAGCTTTAGCGTAATTAAGGGTCTTATTTGTGCAGGCATCAAAAGCGTAAAGCTTAAATTCTTTACATCCAAATATTTTACCAATCTCAATAGCCACACAAACTGATAAAGAAGTATCTTTAAGTCCTAATGATCCAGCAACATAAATATACTTATTGTCAAAATCTTTGTAAAAACGTTTCGCTAAGGCATTAACAAATAAGAAGCCTTCTTTAGGCTCACAAGAGCCTTGTAGTCGGGTATCCTGTTGGACACAATAGATTGGGTTCTTAAGACCTAGCCCCTCAATATAATGTATCGACTCATTTAAACAAATAATTGGACCATCATTATCGATTTGAGTTAGTAAATCAAGGCTAGAACCTTTCCCAATAATATTACAGATCTTATTTTTATATTTCTCTTTAAATTTTTTGAAATCAGTCGCCTCAATCTTTGGATACCATTTTAGTTCATTAGTTACACGCTGGAAATGTTTATCCATATATTCAACAGCATCACGTTTATTGCGTACCATAAACATAAGACCATTAGCTGCAAAACGAACCTCTTTAGGTATAACAACCTCTTCTTTCTCTTCGATAGATACAATAGGTTTTGGCTCTATAACATCTTTAACAACTTTCTTTAGCCGCCTTGAAGCTTGGTGATGAACAATAACACCGCCACTGACTTTTTTCATAATATCGAAAATCTTACAATAAGTAGCAGGGAGTTTGCCTTGCTTAATATCAGACTCTAATAATGTTTTACTTAATGTCCGTTGATCCCACATCATTGGATATTCTTTTTGTTTCTCAATCCATTTATCAAGGAAAGCTAATGTTCTCTTGTTGTATTTAAAATATAATGTACCACTTAATACTTCTTTATCTTGTAGTCTATATAAGCATATATCACCATCCATAATAGACTCATCAATAGGGGCTTCAAATGTCGCATCTATATCTACATAGAGAATAGGTTCTTTAAACTTCTCAAGGCATTCTTTAATGAAAGTTGGCTTAAGACCACAGTTTAATTCCCAAGACCCTTGAGGTTCGTAACCTTTAATATAAGGCTTGATACTATTGTTTAAAGCACTCAATTTGAAACGAGCAACAAGCTCTTCATAAGGTGTACCTATTGTGTAAAACGCACAGACCTTCATGTTATTCTCCTTATAGCATTACAGAGTGTACTATTAAATGACTTATAATTATCTTGAGTTAGTAACTTAATCCACTTCTTACTGTCAACATGACCGCCATACCAATGTATACCTATTTGATTATCTTTAATTGCCTCGAAACTTTCATAAACTTTGTCGAGATTATTATAATCCCATCTGTAAAAAGAATCGAAAGACAGATTAAAAATGCTTAGATCAGGGTAGCTCATAACTAAATCTTTAAGCTTATGCCCACTAAGGCTGCTAAGCTTTTGTTTTGTAACACTTTGAATATTGGTAACACCTGCTGTCTGATAATTATCTTCATCAAAAGTGAAGAAAGCATTACTATAAAAATCTAGCATCATCTCAGTATCAGGCTTAGCTCCCCAGAACCCAACAGTATAATAACGTTTAAAACAGGTTAAAATATCATGAGTTAGTAACTCCTCATTAATAGGTCTTAAGAATATAATATCCGAATCACAAAATATCCCACCTTCTTCATATAATTTATGCCATTGCAGTATATCACAAGTTTGAGCAGGGGCTACATATTTCCACCCTCTTTTTGTTCGTTCTGGGTTTTGAAGAATCTCGTACTCCTCAATAATAATACCTAACTCTTTAAGTCTATCAAAATAGTTCTCGCCACATAAATCATTACGTTCAGGCAGAGATTGATTATCAACATCTGAGGTATAATAGAGTTTAATCTCATAATCACGATGATAATACCAAGCTGAATAAATACTAATATACCGTAACCAAGACATTTTTGTCCCTGCCCAAAAGAATATTAGTCTTTTGGGTATCACAGTATCTCCTTAATTTTTCTATAGATAAAAGCATCTTCATATACGTTATTATTAAATCTTTGCGAAGCAATATGACCACCATACCAATGTAAACCAACCATACCGCCAACGTCAACATCCTCAGTCCCGTAAATACAATCAATGTTTTTATGGTCATATCTATAGAACATATCTTTAGGTAAATTAGCAACAGTAACACCAAATAAATGTTCAATATCTTTTTTAATATCTTGCTTAAAAATATAGTCCCAATTTATAGTACCATCAGTATTGTGAGCAAAACCGCCATAGAGCATAGTATATAGATTCTCAACACCTAGGCTCTGGTATCTATTTTTATCAAAGACCCTAGAACAGTTCTGATAAGCAGTATTAAAGAATACGTTTTTACCTATAGAACCTAAGACCCCAATCATTAACCACTCATCTATACATAACATTGTATTACCTTGAGTTAGTAACTTAATAACAGGTTGTATATCCCGTAAGAATAAAATATCCATATCAAAATAAATACAATCACCTTGCCCTAACATCTGCCACTTAAGGATATTACTCTTATGTGATAATGTTGCATCTTCTAGCTCACAATCCCAATTCTCAATTTTAATATTTAATTCAGGTACACGATCCATATAGTCGATACCGTCATAACCATTAAAATCCTGTTCAACATCATCTTTCCATTGTTTTTCAGTGCTACCATCATAACGATATAGTGTAATATCTAAATCTGGATTAAATTTCCTTAAACTATATAGTGTCATGTACCGCAACCAACTTAATTTTGAATTTCCCCAACAAAGTATTGCGCGCAAATCTCTCTCCTTTAAAAGCTATATCCCAAGTAGTCGATCTCAGTTTTATACATCACATAAACTCTATCAATATCATTGTCAGTATAGTATTGTCGATAATTAGCATGATTACTTTTATTTGATAGTGGCAACACTTCTGGTAAGTTATTAACTTTTGACCTTATATGTTGCCACTCTGATACCAAACATTCAAAAAAGTAAATACGATCTACCCATTGCTCACCTTCAAATAAAAAATATTCATGTATTGTTCTACAGTGAGCTTTTAAATTTGTAGTACCATTACCGTCCTCTAAGAAAGTAATAAAATCACTGAAAGTTGATGGTATTGGGGCGTATTTTAATTTCTTACAGTATGTAAAATTTGAAACTAATCTGCCCCAAGGGTTTCTAACAACTGTAAATTTATATAGTTTTTGTTTCCTATTTTTGAAGATCCATTTCTTATTATTGTCTAGCAAGAACACATCTGGAATATGCTTCTCCATGATTTTACGGTAAATAGATGTTCCCGCCGTTTTTGGGGCTTTAGCGTACATAAATCCTTGCTCTGGACTTATAACAATATTGAGTTTAAGTATATGCCACATCAGTCGATCAGTCCTACTGAGTTGCAAATTTCTCTCCTTATTCTAGCAGTATTTTCAGCTATAATATCAATATTTTTGGCGGTCACCGACTCCGGATTTTTACGCTTATAGTGCTGATTATCGTGTAAACCAATAAACGGGATTTTATAGATACAAGCTTTCAGCATCCATTTGAAGTCCTCACTAATATCCTCGTCCTCAGGGAAATCACCAACAATATTAAATACCCGACAATCAAATAATGCCCCAGTGAAAGCAATCTCACAACTGTGCCAAACATGATCCCAAAATTCTTCATTTGTTTTTGGTTTCATATTAACAACACCAGTTAACTCACCATATTGATTTATTAAATCATAATTATAATTATATATTACACATGGGTATTTCTTAATATGCTCCATTTTATGTAAGATGCAATCTTGTTTTAGTTTATCATCAGCAGGACACCACAGCCAATAATCTCCTTTAATAGTTTTATTCAATCCAAAAGTTTTATTACGTTGTTTTGGTTGATCTATAATCTTAATGCGTTTATCTAATTTTTCATATTTTCTCATTATTTCAAGGCTATTATCTGTACTACCATCATTAACAAGGATATAAGTATAATCCCCATAAGATTGATTAAGTACAGATAAAATAGCTTCCTCAAGATATTTACCATGGTTATAACAAGGTGTAGCCACTGTCAAACTCATAAGAAGTCCTCGTGCTCAATAGGAGATATTAAGTTATCAATACATTTATTATAATCATTATAGTAACAGATTTTACAAATGCTTCCATTAAAAATTGGAGTAATATCGAAATCGTTCCAATAACACATGCGCATCTCTTTAGGCATTTTATGTGTTTCATCAATAGCATATTGAGCACCACAACAAGGATAAATATACCCGTCACAATTAATAACTGGTTTAACTTTAGATATATGGCATTTTCTAGCTCCTTTTGTAGGCGTATTACGGAACTGAATAATAGCTTTGTCTGTAATTTGTTTAGCCATTTTCTCTACGCGCTTCATTGCTACTATATTATCTTCATCTTCGGCTTTAAAAATATCTTGTGTAAACCTGATATGAGTAACATTACTTGAACATTTTGCTAATACACAGACTTCCTTAACAGTATCTAAGCTAACACTACTTGTAACTGTGAAACTTATACCGACATCCACGTTAGGTAAATAACTAATAGAGTCACTTAAACGCCCCATTGGGTAGTTACCACTCTCGGTATCTGTAACAGATAAACGACACCATGTTAGATTATCATTTAAAATACCTGCATAACGCCCTTGACTTAAAAGTATAGCATTAGTTGTTAAACCTGATTTAATATTATGTCTAATAATGTTGTTATATATACGCTCGAAGCCTCGGTGTAAAGTTGGCTCACCTCCACCTGTTATTGTTATAGCGCGAGTACCAAGCTCCGCAAAATAGTTAATAATATCTATGGCTTCTTGAGTTTCTAACTCAAGTTGACGATCAACTCCTTTACAAGAACACCAAGAACAGTTTCCATTACACCTATTAGTAGGTATAAATTGCACGTGATACGGACTCTTAATTCTTTTAGGGTTCTTTAAAAGTTTCCAAGGTACTGTATTAGCTGACAGATAACTGCTCATTTAATGCTCCTCCATTCCTGATTAAAATACCTTTACGCTGTTCAAATAAGTTCTTATTATATTCGTATCGACCTTTGTCTCTTTTAGTTGGTGTACTACGACTATGATAAAGATGGACACACTCTGCTTGTGTTCTTTCATAACTACACCCATATCGTAATAAACGATCAACTATATCATCATCATCATAGGACATACCTTTAGTTAAATCTAAATCATAACCACCTAACTCAATAAAATATTTTTTCCATATAGCCATTAAGAAAGGTAGCTTAGTATTTAATTTATTACATCTATTTAATTCTTGTACGGAGTGACCTGTACTTAGTAATTTATGTAGATATTGTCCAGTAACATCATCTTTACCTTTTGGAGTACATAATAGATTCTTATTGTTATATAGTGGATAAGTTAGTAACTCAATAGTGTTATATTGTAAGTGGTACATCTCAGCGCAAGATAGTATCAAAACTTCTTTAGTTGCTCTGGTTGCGCCTATATTTAAAGCGACACCTGCTGACCGCCAAAATGGTTTTGTTAAGTTTCTCTCTCCTGTGTAAATATATGTGTATCCGTAGTCTTTTGTTATGTTCTCTGCATCACCAGATAAACCATCATTAACGACAATAACTTCCAAGTTTGGATATTCTTGTCTGGCTATAGATTCTAATCCGAGTTTCAGTAAATGATCTCGGTTATATGTTGCAATAACTATACTTACACCGAGCATTATAAGTGCCTCCATATTGGCTGTATTTTTGTCTTCTTTAAAGTTGAAACAATACCATTACTTATTCTCTTATATTTATTGGTGTTTGTACCTTGAGCTTTATGTTCAATAACACTACCTGCATACCCTGAATCAGTACCAGTAACAGCATCAAAACCCCAAAAATGTATGGTTTTAACACCGAGAAAATGAGCTAATTGAATAAATATTGATGCTGTACCTCCTCTTAAATCTTTTATAGGGGCATGAATAGCATAATCAACTAAGAACATTTTTGGGAAACTATAACTTATGTGAGTATGTTTTCTAAACACTAAAATTTCTTTTGATAAGTATTCTTGATATTTTCTTAATATAGGGTAATCTATAGCTATAGCAGCATCGCAGTCTTTAAAATAAGCAGTCTCATTAATACCAACTGTATACATCTCATATTCGTAATTATCAAGACTTGGACCTTTACCTAATAAAGTTATTTCTCTAGGTATTCGCATGATTTACAGTCCTCTTGAGTTATTAACTTATCTTTAGCTCCACAGTATAGACTCTTAATAAATATGTTACAACAGTCTTTCTTTTTCTCAATATAACGTCGATGTTTACATGGTTCTAAGATTGGGTGATAAACTAATGGATATTTCTTATCTTGGTAGTAACCGCTAGGGGGAGCCGGTGGCTTCCCCCTAGCGACCGCAACAAGATCACCATTTGGCATATTGCGGAAACTCATTTCTTTGCCTCCCTAAGTATCTGAGCAAATTGCTGTTCATCACTAACTATCATACCCCCTAAATCCATTGTTGTAGATATTGGCTCCTTAGAATCTGATATTAAAGTTACTGCTACCTTTTTGTTTGTAGCAATACGGATAAATTTCTTTGTTTCTTCTGGTTCTTTGAATACCCGGACATAAACTACTCTAACTTTTTCCTTCACACCTATCGAGCATCCAGTCAATATCAACAAGACCATCAGGCTTATAATCAATATCTGAACCTGCTTTTTCAATTTGAATCTCCTTTGCTGGTGTCTTAAGTAAGTCAAGTATAATACTACTTAATAATTCAATAAGCCATTTCATACTCGATCCTCGCGTCCACGATACTCTACAGAACCCCGTCCACGTAAATCTTGAGTTACTAACTTAGGAGGCTCAAGCCTAACAAAATGGATAGGTCTAGGTACTGGTTGAGTTACTAACTTAGGCTTTAATTTCGGTGCTACTGGTTTCTTCTCAATAACAGATTTAATAGGTTTAGGTTCTGGAGCGGGTTTAAAATTCTTCATCGCTTCATTGCTCTTTTCAATTAGCTCTTTACGTTGCTCTTTTGTTATTGGTGTCTTCTTTGGTTTAAATACTGCCATTATTTCTTCTCCTTATTTAAGATCTGCTTAATATAGGAACTAATCTGTTGTTTACCCCAACTAAGAATAATATCTTTAACAGGACCAGTTGCTAATTCTTTAGCCCGCTCAAGAGCCATTTCCTCTGCTTGTTTAATCTCTTCTTTAGTAAGACGACCATCTTCCGAAGCCTTTTTAGCATCACGAATAAAATTATTTTGTGCCTCTGCCATACCCGCCGCAAGAGCATCAAACGCTTTCTTTTGGTCATCAGTGGCTTTCATTTTCTTAACAAGATAATTAATAGCTTTAGTAGTAAAATAAGTTAAAATAGTACCTAAAACAGCAGCAATAGAACCTAAAATTTCAACCCAAAAACCTTCCATTTGTTTCTCCTTTACTGTATAGTGAAACTCGCAGTCTGCCACCCGGCAGACCCTAAAATACTTGTTGAACCAAGTAAAACTGATGGTGATGTTGGATATAATGTACTACGAAGTTGATACAAATATAGCATAAGTGTTGGTGTCTTCCAGTTTGGATTACTAGGCTCAGCGATTAAGAACTTATAAGTTAAAACATCACCTGCTTTTAATGCTGGAGTGCCTAAACCATAAATCAAAGGGCATTTCCATTTCTGATATTCGATAGAATAGTTTGTACCAAGTGGAGAATCTGTATTATCATGTACTAATACTCCATTTATATAAACTTTTTGAGCCGGTGATCCATAACCTACAGGGGACGTACCCCAACTCTCATCTTGAGGATCAATACTTCGCCCTGTATCAGCAGCAATATTTGACCATCTAGATGATATTCCATAGTTATCTATCTTACATCCATACCCATTTATGCTATCAACAGCTATAGAAGGTGTATTAAAAGTAGCAATAACTATGCCAAAACTATCTACATCATCAAATACACTAAAAGAATCACTGATACCATCACTGTAGCCAGTACATTCTGCTAATAATGTTGTCAAATCATCCCCACTACCTCCATCTATTTCACCTGCAGGTACCTCTCCTATACCATCAACTAAATTAACTGATAAAGGCGTAAAAGCATCAGAAACATCGCCCGTATTGATACTTAAATCTACCGTTGGATTAACAGTTAAAATATTACCATTTACATCTTGAGCCTGTACTGTTAAATCAAAATACTCACCTCTATATACAAGATCAGGTACAGATGTAAATACTAAATAAGGTTCATCGACAGTGACAATAACACTATCACTATTTGTATTAGCTCGTTCAGCTACTATAGTTATTGTATCGGAGCCTGATCCCCCATCTATAGTTGTAGCGATGTGCGCCCATCCATTTTGCATTGTCATTGTATCGGGGTCAATATCATCCCCATCTGTTGTAGATTCTTGTAAATATAAATAAACTGTACCATTCCCGTTAATGTGGTCGCCACCTTGAGTTACTAACTCCACCCCAAGATTAAACGATACACCCCGTGTTACTGTGCTATCATATTCTACGATACTTAAGTTATAAGTTGAATTACCATCGACAGTAAATACATCTGTACTGCTATCTTTATATACTTTAGCTTGATCTACAAAAGTTATTCGTCCAAATTTCTCACCTGAACCTCCACTAATATACCAACCTGCTGTTGACCATGCCCCTGCCCCATCAAGTGTAACAGTAGTAACCTCAGCTCCGGTAGCATCGAACAACTTATCAAGAGGGTCTGTACCATTGTAGTCAACATCAAAAACACCTAAAGCAGGACCATTAGTTATACTAACATTAAAAGCAGATTCTCTTGTTACATTATAAGGTCCAGTTATGGTAAGTTCTAATATTCTTTCATCTGTTACTGTAAACTGTGGAGATAATGCGCCTACAATATTAGCGCCACCAGCAATATTAAAAGTATTACCTACATCAACACCGGAGCCGCCTACAATATTAGCTGTATTTGTATTCCAAATACCACCAACAAAGTTTATACCTCCTAAGTTATCTACATCGTTAATGTCAGTTAAGTTACTTGCTACAAAAGTATTAAAATTTAATTTTTGAAGTACATTTTGGTTATTAATTATTTGAGCCTCAAGATCAAAATTAATTCCACGCTCTACAATACCAGGAGTTTTAGTCCAAACAATACTTAAATTATTAGCCCCACCTCCATCTCCACCTTCATCACCAAAACTATCTGTACCTGTTTCATCTGCCGATAACTCGTCCTCACAATCAATAGTGTAATCAACTTCTTCGCGTCCTGTTATTTGGTCCTCAACAGTTATTGGGTTCTCAGATTCTATAACAGGGTAAGCAGGATCACCATACCAATAATATAAATCTTCAATAGGTTGATCGTCAGTCTCATCACCAGCTTTAGAAGCTAAAACAGAAGTCAAAGATATTGTATTTGTATCTGAATTATGGCTACTTTCGTTTATATCCCCGCGTATTGTGTTTGTACTTAAAATAGCAATATCGTGTGTTAAGGTATCAAAAGCATTTAAAGGTAGAGCCTGTAAGAACGCATCAAAAGAAGCTGTACGCCATGAGTTACTAACTCTATATCCCCAAAAATATAATGATAGTTTAGCTAAATCCTCATCATTATATATGTACATATCTGCTGAGGATACATTAAGACCATATTCATCTTCATTATTGCTATAAGTAATTTTTCTATCTTCTGTATCAGGTAGATAATTAGGTCGCCATGACCCTATTAATCTTGTACTTAAGTTGTCTATGCCCATGTGACCAAGAGTTAATGTCTTAGAGGCAACTAAATCCTCATCAATAGTAAAATCACCTGTAGGGACTTCACTTAAATACTTTAAATAAACTGTATTATTACTAACCAATATAGCACATCTAGCCTGCCATGCAACTTCCTCACAAAAAGCAATAGCATTTTTTGTAGTAAATAAAGCAAAATTAGCTGGATAATCTGCAACCTTAGTTTTAACATCTGCAAATGAAGTGTTATCTACAGACAGATCAGTATTATTTTCAATAACCCATCTTATAATGTCTGATATATTACTACCTATAGAGCTTTTCAATGTTACATAAATCTGGTCAGGTTCCCATTTCTCACAGGTTCTATAGCTTAGTTCCGTATCAAACTCAATTGTAGTTAATGTTTTACCGCCCTGCACGTCACTTAAGCTTTTAGTATAGTAAGATGAAGGTACAGAAACTAATTTCTTTATACCATCAACTTCACGGTAAGCCATAACTTCATATATCTGCAAAGAATTAACTAAATTACAGGCAAATAGATTTGTATAGCTACTAACTAATTTAACTTCAGTACCAGAGGGTAGTTTCCAATCGCTCTCTAGGGTTTTAGTATATCTTAGAACACGTACATCAGATATTTTACCATCATAGGCATCTTTAGTTACTGCATAGTCCATAAAATAAATATATTCTTCTGCCCAATCTGTTCTTGGTCGTCCTGCTGCATATAAAATGGTATCAGAGTGTTCTATTTTAAACTTATGTTCTGTTGTATTTACTACGGCGTTAACATTATCTCTTACAGTATAATTAGGCATCCAAGGTTGAATAAAAGTACATTTCGTGCCTTCTTGTTTAATACATTTATTAATCATAATAAATGTTGTAGCAGCCGCAGCGACATATTTACTTACGATAACATAGAGTCCCTCTAATTGAATACCCTCATCAACCCAAAGTAATGTAGTATAATCAGTATCAGAGTCTGTACTCTCAGCGGGTCTTATTGCAGGTGTTAAATTTGTATAGTGATTATCATTAGAGCTTGTTGGGGTAAAGACATCCCCACTAAAACTACCGGTAAAACGAATATGATCTATATCTATCTCGATCTCTTCATCTTGTGGGAAATAATCTCCATCATCAATAGCAAAAGATTGTACACCATAAGTAATCTCATTTTTTAATGTTCCTCTCGGTATTTTTCTTAATTGAACAGCAGGAACATAAATTGGTGAACCAAAACATAAAGGTATATTATCGCCAACAACATCAGGGTTTAAATTATCAATAAATCCTTCTTCAATGGTATAGCCTACTTCACCATCATCTTGTATAGACTCAATAGTAAAACTAAATGTTCTTTGTCCTTCGTCCCAAGAAATATCTTCAAGAATCTTACCTGTAAGAAGAGTAACAGCATCGTCTAGAGTTACTAACTCATCAAAATATTGATAGACCGTACATGCAGTACCCTCAATCTCTAAAGTATTTAATAGTGTCTTTAAACTCCCATCACTATCATCTAACTCAATGCTACAAGAAGATACATTACCAGAACTGTCAGCCTTTTTTGTATTGGATAAAGCAGAGACACTTAATATTTTACCTAACACATTTAAAGAATCATTATCTTTATCTCCATAATAAATAGTACCTGAACCCCACTCTACCTTAACAATAGAGTAAGGTTCTGTACCTGTATTAGTATCTAAAAGTGTTTGTGCATTAGCAGGTACGGTCTTCATAAGTTACTAACTCCTCTTTCTAGGCACAGTACAACCGCCTCTTCCTTTATTTGCTCTACGCCCTTTACCACTACCATCTCTTTTTGGTGTACCTTTATTAGCCATGAATCTTCCCCCTTTTAGCCTTACGGTCGGCAATCTTCGCCTTACCATACTCGGATATAAGAGCATATACTTCAGGGGCTGCAATAGCAAGAGCATCCACAATCTCTTCAACAGTCCGGTTCATTTCGCCTTCTGAGTCTAGCTCGGCAAGTTCTTTTTTAGCGAGCTCACTCTCATCTAGTACCCACTCACCGTATATCCAATCACAAGGTATACCTTCAAACGCTTCTTGTGGCGGTGAGGTGGTTGTGAAGTTTTCAGGACGTTGTGGTGTCTTCGATACTCCCCAATTACCGTCACGAAAATATTCTCCGACTTCATTTCTCGTCTCTTTATTCCAATACATGATTTCTCCTACAGGACTAAATCCAAAAATTGAGATGGGATGGTTATCGTGTCAGTAAGTCCCGCGTCTGGGTCGGCGCCAAAGATGTTATTTTTCCCCATGTAGACTTCCTGAATTCTGCCATCAAAGTACATTCCATTCCCATTTTGACCGATATTTAACGCACCGTCAATCGTATAATTGCTTGCCTGTGTATCGTGAGCTAAAAGCGTCCCGTTAATATAAATACCTACATTGCCAGCCTTCCGCACAATTGCATAATCATACCAGTTCCCAGTTGTTATAATGCCTGCAGCAGTTTGCGGGAGTACGCGTGCAATCCCTCCTGTGCGGATTCTTAGTTCCACAAAACCAGTTGCATCGGCGTACAAATCCCAGAAGTTACTTGAATTTTCATATTGGCCGCATAGCGCACGATCTGAACTTAAACTATCATGTCTCGCGCGAAAGAATAGAGTATAATCGCCTGTAATGTCACCGAAGAAATCGAAATCCGACAGATCAGCCGTAGCAGACGATCTTAGGTATTCAGCGCCAGTAAAATCATAAACACCGCCGCCAAACAGCTCATAAGTGTCATCGTCTTCAACATTAAATGATGAGCCTATAGCTCTAAGTATATGGCGCTCTAGTAACTCATCAGCCATCCCTTGATCGAGACGTTTTGAAAATAACTTGTTACACTTCATATATAGTGAGGATTGCGAGGGATAAATCTTATTGCCTGTCTTGTTATGTAACTCCCAAAACGAATCGCCGTTATCGAATATCAGCATAAATACAGTATTGGGTTTAACATCAATTGACTGTGCGCTGACGGACGGGAACGCTAATGTGTCAGAATCAGAAGCTGTTACCGTTAGAGTATATTGACTACTATTCCTGATCCATATAAACTTACGGTCCTCTGTAGCACCAACCGATGGAAGCGTGAATGTTTTGGCTGCCGCCGTAGCATACCCAAGCGTAAGCATTTTACCGAGGTCTGTTGTGAGGATTGAATAGTCATCCGTCTTGTCTGCAACGATTTCGGAGGGCTTAAAACTACCAAGAGCAGCGTACTCAGCAGCCGTCAAGTGATAATATTCGTCTGCGGTCCCACCATCCAAGTTGCTTAGCTCATTATGGTTTGTTGGTGTCGAAGCAGTAAAAGACTCATCCTCCACGCTTTCAATTTCAGTGAATGATGAATCCCCTTCTTGGATAATAATTTTCGCTCTCAATACACCGAAACCACTTACATGATTTGGCAAAGATGAAGGTGGCTGTGCTGCTTGTGCCTGTGATAGAGTATAGTCTCCTTGACCACAAACTACATAAGTTGTACTATTTGTGCCCTTATAAACCCACTGTACCCCATAACGATTTGATGTCAATGAAACAAGCCCAGTAGCAATATTATTATATTGTGAGTTATTAATCTGGGTCTCATCACTTTCAATCCATGCTGCTCCATTATAATAATAAAACTCGAAATCATCTGTACTAGAAGTATCAATAGAATCTGTTGCGATACGATTTATACCTGCATACATAATTCCTGCCATGATACTAATATTACGTGTACCTGTTTCGCCAACAATAGCACCACTAACAAACTCTAAAGTGTCCTTTTCAACATGGTGTTGTTGTATACGTTTCTGGAAATCATAAATACGCAGACCGCTGTCAATAATATCTAAAGACGTACCTTCACGATAAACTTTACCTAGGTTAAATATTGTATGACCATTAGCGGTATTAGTAACACCAATAACGAACTGTGGCGTACCGCTATTATAATCAACTGCAACATAGTTTGTTGAATTGTCTGTTAAAGGCTGATTTGTAACTCCAGTAAGATCAAAAAAGTTATTAACTCCAATATCACTATTTGTAGTTTTAACAATACCTTTAACAGTAGAAATATCAATCTCACCAGAGCCTGAATCACTAATATCGCCACCACTAATTATACCAGCTGATTGTGTACCATTACACCAATCTTGTACATCATCATAAGTCGCTGTACCAATTTCATCAAGCTCAATTAAATTAGCAGAAATAGTATCTGTATTCTTTACATAATCATTAATATTTTCAGTGAAATCAAAATAGCTATTATCATTATCCCAAACAGCTAATTGACCATTTGCCGTTAAAGCCGTACCATTAACGTCTGTAAGGTCTGTGAATGCGACCGGAAATGTCGGACGTACAAATAATGTACCATCAGACACATGAGCAGAAATAACAACAGCTAAAGGTATCGCAGGTATGGGTGCTTCTGGGGCAACATTAGTTAGACCTCCTGCTATTGTACCGGACTTATAAAGTATATCTCCATTTGACCAAGTTTCACTATAGTTCGCACCATTAGTTTGTATACCTCTGACTTTACCTCGTGTTGTGACTTTACCCGTGGCTTCATCTGTTATATCTTCTGTTATAAGTCCTAAGGTTAAATAAGGTTCTTCACTTGCTGAGGCCACTGTGTGTTCAATTCTTATATTACCACTGTTTCCAATAGATGAAGCATAGGTTGCTACAGTGCCATTTGCAAGAGTATCTCCGGTATCATTTTGTACAGGGAAGAAGGCTTCTTCAAAAAATTGCCCAACAACTCCGCCTTCTAGAACACCACTAAATGTGGCATTATCAGTATCCCAATAAATAGCACCAATAGGTTCTGAGCCAGTTACTGTATAAGAAGTATTAAGAGCAATAGGAAGACCAACAGAAAATTTAGTCGTATCTAAAGTTAAATTAGTATCACCTTCAAGTGTTCCATCACCTGTCCAAATACCTATTTGATTATCAACAGGTGTACCAACTTTAGTTACAAAACCTTTAGTGGCTAAGTAATTATATACATTTAATGCAGTAATTTTTTTACTTAAAGGGCTACCACTCGGATCATCTACCGCGTAAAATAAATCTACATCAGCTAGAGTTACTAACTCAGTTAATGCTGAAACTTTTGTATCTGCCATTTTAAGCCTCCAAAAGTAAGTTATCGCCAGTCTCAAGTAAAAGTGAATCACCTGTTTCAAGAAGCAGATTATTACTTACTACTGCGATACTTGTCCCAGTCATTTGTAAGGTAAAACCACCTGCATCTTTACATGTACTATTTAAATATCTTTCATAGCCAATATCCAAAGGATTTGTTAATATCAATACTGACCAGTTATTACTATCTTGGTCTATTAGTCTGACTTGCTGCCCTATCGACGCTAATAGCAATGTTTCAACATCATCAAGTATAGACTGTTTAACATTAGTAAAACTATAATTAAATGTTCTTTTATTTGGAGTCTTTTTATAAGTATAAAAAGTACCGTTCATACTTTTACCATACTGTAAAGGTAGTTCAAAAGTCTCTGTATACTCCATATTTTGATTTGGTATAGTAACTATATTAGTAGGTGAAGTTACAGGATAACTCAATGTTATACTCATTGTCTTTCTCCTGTAATCTGTAGAGTAAATCTCCACCCACACTCACGATATTGATTTACTAACTCAACAGCACTATCTATAATGTAACAGTGCCATATATAATTATTCTGGTCAACATATTTTATTTGTAATCCTTGTACTGTAGATAAAAATGTCTCTAACTCTGTTTTCTTAGCGTCACTATTACCTACAAAGGATAATGTTTTTATTCTGGTCTTTACCCAATCACTATCATAAGCAACTAAAGTCTCATTACCTCTATTTACTCTATTCTCAACACCTGTATCTAAACTGTATGTATCTCCAAGTTCAGGGGACTTTAGAGTTAAAGTAGAGGTTGGCGATGTTACTGGATAAGAAAATGTAACTGCCATAATATTCTCCAAATTTGGCTCCCCAATTAAGGGGAGCCAATTATCCTAAAAATTACTTATCGTACCTCGACGTATCTCACGTTTAATACCACTGGCAATACGCCGTACATCAACCTGAGAGTTACCACTACTCTGGAGATTAACATTAATATCTCCAATACTCTGAGTATTATTTGTTACCATACCGCCATTTGCATAGCCCCTAACACTGTTCATAGCTGTAAGCTCACTTAAAAACCGCTGTGAAGCGTGTTTATTAACAACAAATTCACCCGGAGTCAACATTGCCGGAACAGTATCAGTACCATTAATACGCCCACCATTAGCCCTGAGTATAGGTTCATCAGGGAAAGCGCGATTCCATTGTGCTATCTGTCTGGCTTCTTCTGTTTTATCAATTAAAGCACGAATATTTTCTGCATCCTTCATAGCCCTATTTCTACGTTCTAAGGCTTCTGCGTAATTATCGGTAGCTGTAGTTAACTGCTGTGTTAAAGTTAAATTAGTTTCCTGTGAGTTATTAACTCCATTCTGTGCTTCTTTAAACTCTTCTGCTTTAGTTTTTAATTCTTCATATTTTGTTTTAGTTCTTTCAGCTTGTTTAATAAAATCAATTAAGTTTTTACCGTCTATTTTAGTGTTTAGTGCATTTATCGCCTTAGCATATGCTTTGGCAAGTTCTGGATACCGTTCTGCAAGCTTTTTACCCTCTACTTTTATATTAAGTGCTTCCTCTAAGGTACTAAGTTTGGTTTTAAATCCTTCAATATCAGAGAGACTGAATTTATTAATATCTTCACTTATATAGTCTAGCTCTTCTGCTAAAAATCTCAAGTTATTGAGTGTATCAGTTGAGACACTTTGATCGAAGAAAGAAGAAGGAACATCTGCAGTTGCAAGTTCCCTAAATGCTTTTCTTATTTCATTTGAGTAATTAAAAAATTGATTTTGGTCTTGCTCATATGCTTCTTTTGTTTTCTGTATACTATCAATTAAGATTTTATTTTTTTCTTCTGCGGCTTTCTTTAGTTCTTCATTACGAATATTTGCAATAGTTAATTTTCCAGCTTCTTCAACAGCTAAAGCCTGCTTCTCAATTTCCGTAGTATCAACTTTAAGACCTAATGCTTCTTGGGCTCTTGTAAGTTTTTCAAGTTCTATACGATAACTACTAATACCCTTATTGATTGCCTCAATATCGCCAGTAGCTAATAGTTTATCAAGATCAAAACCCCCAGTTACTTTAAGTTGCTTCTCAAGTTTAGCTAATTTAATAATCTGCTCAGCTTTTAATTTTCCAAGTTCTTCGATACGTTTTTTCTCAGCTTCTTGTTGACGCTCACGTATACCTTTAATTACATCATTAAGATCTTCATAAACTTGTTTATAGTCAGTAAATTCTTGAGAAATATTTGTTGCTTTGATACCTGCTAACTTCTTTTCAAAAGTTTCTTGCTTGTTATTATTATCTTCTAGCTGTTTAGCTAGCTCTTTATTAGCATCTTCTTTTAGTTTTGCTCGTTCTTTAATTGTTTTTGTAGTGTAAGATTCTATATTAAAGATTTTAAGATTATAAGCATCAATAATTTTTTGTTTCGCTACTTCAAGCTTATTACGCCCTTTAATAAGTTTTGTTCGTTCAGCTTCAACCTTCTTGTTTTCTTTATTTACTTGACGTGTTAGATTGATACCTTGAGTTGCTAACTCTCTAGCTCTATTAAGTTCTTGTATAGCTGTATCGGGATCAAATAAATCTGTTGCTCTTGCTCGTTCTATTGTCTCTCTATATTTCTCGCCTACTGCATCAATTTGTCTTGATACTGATTTATCTTCTAGCTCGAATTCAAAGATTTGTTTTTCGGTACTAATCTGTATGCTTTTAATGAACTGCTCAAACTTCTTACCTCCGGCTTCAATAGCTTCAATTTCAGATGCGAAACTTTTTATTTGATTTTTAGTAGTCTCGATTAAGGCTTTATACCCGCCTTCAATATAACTTTTATAACCATCAAAAGATTTTTTAAGAATACCAATACGCTTTTTATTAGCGTCGATAATTTTATTATTAGCTATATTTGCTTGTGCTACCTCAAGATTAAGCCCGCGAATATAAGCGTCAACAACTTTAGCATTTGAGTCTATTAGTTTTTGGTTTGCTTTACGGAGTATGGCATATTCTTTTTCTAAATCCTGTGCTATTTTAATATCATCAAAAACACCTAAGAAGTCTGCCCACCAAATAGTGCTGTTGACAATAAGGTCGCCAAAATCTAAAAAGAAGTTCTTGGTTTTAGTACCTAAGATCTCCCATTTACGACCCACATTATTTAAGGCAATCTCATTAGCTTTAGCATAATCAGCTTCCCCTGCTATAAGTTCCTTAAGGGTTGCATTATATTTCTCTAAACCTTTACCTGCAAAGAGTGTAGCACCTGTTAATGCTCGCTGACGAGTAAAGAATTTACCAAGCTCTGTGGTACTGCCTTTCGTTCGTTTCTCAAGCTCCGCCATAAAACCGCCAAAACCATAGGTAGCGATAGCGGCTTCGCCAGAAGATACTCCAAGCTCTTTAAAGAGATTCTTCATCTCAGTCGAAGGCTTAATTAACTTAAGAACAATATTGCGGAGTAGAGTCATTGCTTCATCAGCTTTAATACCATTAATTGTCATAAATGCTAATGACGCATTAACGTCTTCCATACGAATATTAAGTGTTCGAGCAGGTACAGCGACCTTACCCCAAGTATCTGCAAGTTCCGAAGAGCGTATACGACCTAACTCAATCGTCTTAAAGAAGTTTGCAGCGACCTTATTAGTATCTTCAATACCTAATTCATAAGCATTGAGAGCAGCAGATAAGAGTTTAACTGAGTCAGCAGATGAAGATACTGTTGTTATAGCGAACTTACTTGCTTGAGTTAGAAACTCAAAGGTCTCAGCGCCTTCAGTAATCTGGTTAGATAAAGCCTGATAAGCTGCTTCAGCTTGATCGAGAACATCAATGCCTAAATTATTAGATACTTCTTTAAGTCCTTCTGCCCATGCTTCTGTACTTAATTGATTACGTTGAGAGATTGTTTGGATTTCAGCAATACGTAGAGAGAAGTCTTTAGCTGATATTGTTGCTTCACGAAGTTCCATTGTAATACGACTTATAGCACGATGTATAAGTTGTACTGCGGCAATACGAGCAAAAGTCGCCCAAGATAATGTTAATTTAGTTAGGCGTTTCTTTTGTTCATCTAATTGGGCATTAGCATCTTTAGTTCTTGATGTAACATTTGTAACAACACCATTAACTTTAGTTACTGTTGCAACATACTGTTTACCCGCTGATGTTACACCTTTATAGGTTATTGTCTCTTTACCAAGTGCTGCATTATATGAGTTAGTAACTTGAACATTTTTAATCTTATTAGAGGTTAAACGCTTTTGTAATTGAGTATTAGCATCATAAGCCCTATTAAGACGTATAGCTTCATCATGCTCTTTAGCCTTAATTTTTGCAGCACGATCGTATGCTCTATTTAATTTATTAGCCTGAGTAACCATAGTAGCCCACTGTTTACTTTGGCTATCTTCTGCAGCATTAAGTTCTCTTGTTGTTCTAGCTAATTTAATTTTTTGTATTGAAGCTTCATTTTCGCCTTTAACTAATTTATTTGTAAAAGACATTAAACGCTGTATGCCTTTTATACCACTTAGAGTCTCTTTATTAGCTTTCTTCTCTGCTGCTTCTAGTTTCTTTTTAGCTTGAACTTGATCCTCTGTAGCTACATTATAGCTTTTAAGTTCTGTCGTACCATCTTCTAAGACTTTAAGGTTTTCTTTAAGTACACTGTTATTATCTAAAAGATATGTATTGGTTTCTTTTATTTTTGTATTAGTAGCATCATATGTATCAGTTAGTTTTTTAACAGATGCAATCTTATCTGTATAAAGTGCTTTAGCATTTTTCAATGCCGCGCTTGTTTTCTTTTGTTCTTCAAGCACTTTAGCTTCGGCTTTAGCTAATTTCTCAAGTGTTTTCTCAAGTTTAGCAACTGTTTTAGCTTGATTAAAAGCATCAGTAACAGCTTGTGATTTAGTTACAAGCTCTGACATTTTTTCATTTAATAACTTAAGAGCTTCGCTTAACTCCCCTATATCTTTTATAGATGTCCCTAATTGGAATTCAATGCGACCACCAAAATCACTCATAATGCTCTCCCAACATATGCCCCTGAAAATACATTTTTAAATTTCCACTTTACAAATGCATCTATATATTCTTGCACACTAGGGGTTATCTCTTCAAATATTCTCCATGCTCTCTCACGTTGAAAACTATTATTTACATCTTCTTGATCTATATGTTCGTTCTCTACCATGTAGTCAATAAGTGAAGAGTCAAAATTAAAAATATATTTTTTACCAGTCTTAAATCTATCTGCTTCACCTTGTTGTGCTCCAGTACGCCAGTTCTTAGTTGAATTAGCATAGGTTCCATTTTGCTGAAAAAGACTAAAATCAATTTTAACTTTCTTTAAGAGTCTTGCCGCTGGTAGTAAACTACCAACGGCTTGACCCGTCCAAACAGGTATTCTATGAGCCACCTCAGTAATCAAAACCTTAGCTGATGTGTCAAGTATTTCCCACATAATATCATCAAGGTTGATGGGTTTAATTTTAACGCCTTTCAGCCGTGTCTGCACCCGAATCTTCATAGCTTCTTAACTCCTCATATGCAAGCAGCATTGCCTGTTCCCAGACGCTATTATCCTCCCAATTTTCCTTAACAGCGTGTGGGCGTACACCCATACGCTCACACGCTCTCCATTGTAAATAAATACCTGTTCTACCTTTTGGTATTACTGTATGCTCAGCCTTTACTGAGCGGAAGCTAAAAAACTTTCTTTTGCCGCCTTAATCTTATCAGTGTCTAAACCTTGAGCCGCCCAAATACCATTCTTAAGAGTAATAATCTGATACTCAGTAAACTTAAGGCCTTTAAGTTCCTTCTCCCAATTCTCAAAAGTATCTGGATCAGCCATATTAACTGTATCCCATTCAATTTCAGTAGGTTCGAGGGCTTTAAGGAACATCCAATTAGCTTTTTTCTCCGCGTGTTTATTCATTGCCTCCAGGAAAACAGGACTCTTAAGATCAATACCTTGTTCGCCACCGGGCTTCATTGTCGTAGGGGGTGTAGGTTCTGGACAAACCTTATTGAAATCATCATAGTCACATACAGGCTGTGCTTTAAAAATGATTTCTTCTTCGCCACGAATTACAGGAATAATTTCAACATAACTACCTTCAATTACTTTACCGCCAATTTTCATATCTACTCCTCATAAGGGTTTTCCCACCTGAGTTAGTAACTCAGGTGGGAACAAAAAAGAATTATGCACGTGTAATAGTTGCTTCTTTTGCATTACACCGACCAGATACTGCCACAGTACCTGCTTTAAGATCATGAGCCAAACTCGTCCAACGGAAATCAGGAAGTAAAATGGTTTCTGCAGATTCAGACCCACAGTTCGGTGTATGAACAACCTCAACATCAACTGCATAAGGCTCACACTCATCCGAAGAAGTCGTCACCCAACCAGAAGCTTCACCACGCTGTTTAAGTGCATCTTCAATTGTAGGTGTACCAGAACCAGAAGTCGATACTGCCGTGAGTTGTTCCCAAACAAACTCAAAAGAAACATCCATTGCTTCTTCATCACCTTCACGGACACTATCCAAAACTCCACGATCTTTAACATATTCCATGTTACGTTTTTCGTCATATGTTAAAGTACCTTCACCAATTTTGATCTGTAACTCATTTGCTCCACCATCTTTAATTTTTAAAATGGTGTTCTTCATTTCAATTTGAGCACCAACCCATTTAATTTCATACATATTATTCCTCCGCTAATTCCATCTTGTAATGCCTTTCTATCGAGCCTTGCTGTACCTCAGCATTAGGCATAACACCAAACTGACTAATTTGTAACTTTTCCCTATACCCTTCTATAGGTTGTAAACAGCCTAAAAGTGTATCATCATCATAAATACCATTACCATAACGATAACAACTAATAGTAGTAAATATTGATGCTAGCTTATCTGCAAACTCACGAGCATAAAAAACATTATCTTTATTTGCAAAAGTAAAGACAGTGTTTATCTCGATTCTACAATCCCAAAAACCGTGCATGCTTTGCGTATAATAAGGACCATCTACGCGTAATTCAAAATAAGATGAATTCCCTCTAATGTCCTTCTCCTCGCCTTCAACAAACATAGTATAATCCCCTCTATGAGTATTGAAATGTTTACATATAGAGGCATAAATCCATCTCCCCCAGTTAGCATTAACGCCGCCATTAAGCGCATCCCCCGACACACTAAATGCAACGCTATCACTAACAGTTCCGGGCGACCCTATAGACATTACCCTAGCAGTATAATCACCTGCCGATAAACCCGCAATCTGTAAGGTGCCATCCCCTGTTCTCGAACCGATTGTATGCCACTTTGAGTTACTAACTTTAAGTATACTCAAATGATTCTCATAATCTGTTTCGCTGTTACTTATTGTTGCTAATAAGTTCCCGTCAATAGATAATGCAGGAGTTAAAAGCCCTGTAGCTAATGAACCTGTTTTATCTGCATTAAGAATCTTATAAGCTGTACCATCTTTAACATTTTCTTCAAGTGGGTCGATATTACGTGCCGCTTCATCAAACGTGCCGACACGAGGAGCAACGCCTACCCGTGCATCCTTTAGGACTTCGCTATTTTCTGGATCGTGGTAGTTGCCTCCTGCAGCTTCTAATATTTGATCGTCTGTAGGTGAGTCAACATACGGCAACATAGTACCGCTATTGTATAGCTCCGCAACGTCTGAAGCAGATAGAGTCCTATTCCAAAACGCTACTTGACCGATCCACCCGTTACCAACTTGACCACCATTTCGCGCACCAATTTGGAGCGTAGACGAAACGCCAGAATTATACGAACCAGTATAAGCGGTCGCAGCTGGGGTTCCGTTATTAATATATAATTTCGTTCCGACAGATGAGTCCCATGTCCCAACAATATGATATGTTGCATTACGTACTATTGGCTGTGATACTGCTGCAACCTGACCACCAGCCAAGAAAAGTTGAAATATTAAATTTCCTACAGTATCAGAGTAAACCAAGAATTCTTTGTTTGTTTGAGTCTTTGATATATAGCTGTAGGTTACGGATAATCCGGCTGTCTGTCTAAGCCACATACTAAACGAGAAATTTGTACTAACAGATGGGGCGGTAGTTGACTCAAGGTATGATGTTAATCCACCGTTCACATGGCAAGCAGTGCCCTCCTTTATCTTTGAATATAAAACACCGTTAACATTTGTCGCGTTATAGGTGCCTACAGTTGGCACCCCAAGATTAGTCTCATTTGTAGTGTCAAACTCGTGAAGAGATATAAGGTTTGTTTGCAACCCAGAACTCCAAGCCATCATATCTCCTTTATTTCACTATCAAGAACATCAACATACTTAGTACGCGAACCGTAAAGGCAGAAAATATCATCACCAGAAACATCCATGTAATTAGTCACGGCGAATGTGTCTGGGTCGCCTGTGTCGTTTAACTTGTTAGGAATATAAAGGTTTGATAGTGAATCACAATCAGCCTGATTCGCGCAAACGATCCAGTATATTTCTAACTCGTCTTTTGAGTAGCAGAACCTAAGATTCATATTGTTTACTCCTTAAGTTAATAACTCAATCCCCACGACAACTCTTACATTCTTCTTTCGTTACAAAACGTTTTTCATTTTGGAGTTCTTGTTCAACAAGAGCCTTACTCAATTTTGCAAATTCATATTTTATGTCGTCTAAAACTTTCCAAAGTTGTTTAACATTGGAATTTAAATTAGCATATATAACTGCAATAAGCCCCAAAATTATTGTTGAAGCTAAACCAAAAAATATTTCCATTTGTTACTCCCTATTCTGTGTCAGTCTTATACGTGCAATTTGAGCTATTGAAGGCGCAAAATCTTCAAAAGATAATACCTCATACTTTATGCTACCAATATAACAAAACTCCTGTAGCCCAACATCAAATGTTATATCTCGCTGATCTATAATTATATATCGTAAACCCGCATCGTAATTAGCCCCATATTGGAAGTTTTTATTTGCAGCTAAGAAAGTTAGATCATACGAGTATAACGAACTCATTTTCAAAGGAAGTAATATACCTCGTTTTACTGTCTCTGCTTCAGTTGTATATACAAATTCACCTGTTTCAAAATCTTTTGTTTTGCTTAAAATACGAGAGAATGTTACTTGTGTGCCGTACTGCCGTGATAATCTGTATAATATTTTACGTGCTGATCTTTTATATAAATAATCAGACATTGTTATATCCTTAAAAGTAGATAGGGGAGTCTTAAAGACTCCCCTATCTGAGTTAGTAACTTAACCGAACAATACGCCACCTTCATCACTATCATATTGTGCAACACCACAGAGGGTATCACACGTGACCAAGTGACCCTGCTTATCACCATCATAAGTGATAACGATACGAAGCGCAATACCTTCATAGTCCATGACTGCACTCAAAGCACCTGCATTAGTACGGGGCAGAGCAAGAGGACGGTTCACGAACGAGATCGCATTACGCCGGAAGAAGAAGTTGTATTCTCCCGCAGGACCGACACAGACTGCATCATCATTACTGATAGCAGTAGCCAGAGGACGATCAAGCTCAATCTGAGTGGTCGTCGCCGCCATAACAGTGTAATAATCAGTGGTCGTGCTGTCACCGAATGCAATAATCTGACCAGTTTTCGGTGCAATAGTGAAACCATCAACTGCAATCTTACCACCATAACCAACAGCATAACCGCCACTGAGATTCACAGCGCCCGGAGTATAGACAGTCACAACTGCATCATTAGCGACAGCACTCGTCAGACCAGTAGCAAGAACAATAGTCGTCGGGGTTGCACCACCAACAGTCGAAGCAACACGGCGAGGAATCATATCACCAGCGATTGTCACATAAGAACCGGCAGTAATGGCAGCACTGAAACCATCAACAACAATAGTTGTGCTTGCAGCAGCATAACCACCACTCTTATTCACAGCACCAGTCACAGCAGTCGAACCAGTAGCAATGTTCGCCATGTTCTGACACATGAAGTGGTTGAAACCAAGCTTCTTACCAAGACTCGCATCACGGAGAGCCGTACCATCATCACCAACACGTTCAGCACTCAAGAACAAGTCGGTATCAAGTACAGACGTTTCCGAAGCAGTATTCCAAATCATGTTACGATCTTGAACAGGAACATTAAGATCATTCATGACCTGACGGGCAGAAAGAATACGTTGTTTCGCAGTCGTTGAAGTCAGCGTACCAAGGCTACCCGCAGCATTAGACATAAAGCGCGGAAACTGACCAAGAAGCATGAGATCGACGCGAGAAGCAATACTAAGCATAGCAGGTTGCAGGAACTCAGCAACGAGATCCTTCATCGACTTACTCTCTTCGCCATCCTTAATAAGGAACGAAGTGTGCAGGTGCTGATCGAGGAGGACAGGAATATTCGTTACAGTAGCATCCTGAACCGTGACCGTATCTGCATCAGTCTTACGGATAGCAGTAAAGGTGCTCGGTTTACGGGTGTTTACGGTATCGCCTTCACGCTGAATCTCATTACTATAATCAGTGTGAACAAGGTGCTTAACAACCATATTCTCGTGAAGCAGAGCAAGACCTTCCATCGCCCATTTTTCGGGAACAAGCGCATCTACGTCATTAGCACCGATCCATTTGATTTGGTAACTCAAAGTCTTCATATTTTATTACCTTTCTTTTTTCCTACGGCGCATGAATGAGTTCATGTCGCCACTATATTTTGCATCATCGTCTGTATTATTATTACTGTTACCACGCCCCACACCAGAAGAGGAATCGGATTTAAAGAGATTACCATATTTTTCCGGCATCTCTCGCATCCGTTTAACAGCTTCTTGTACGGGTAATTTCTCTGTTACAGTGTTACCTTCTTCATCAATCCCAGTAAAGTTTGCAATAGTAAGCAAATTACCGGTAGGTTCTTTATTCTCACCCAACTCAGGAATTAACTGAGTGGTAGGACGCAGGATAGCGACAATTTGTTCGGGGGAAAACGCATCGCCGTCTATTGCTGCATTAGTAATTGCACGGTTAATTGTTTCATTCTCATAGCGGTTACTGAGATCATTATGTTTCTCTTCAAGAGTCTTAAACTTATTTGCCCACTCAGTATCGACTTTCTTCAACTGCTTATTAAGTTTTTGCTCTTTCGTCATTGATTCCTCTTTAAGAGTCTCAAGACGAGTCTCCAAATCAGCACGTTCTTGGGTTGTTAGGTTACTGCGTTCTTTAAGAGTCTCAAGTTCTTTAGACATAGCTTCAACTTGAGATTCATTTTTACGGCGTAAACCTGCCATATGTTTATCAAACTCAGCTTGACTGTAGGTCTTATTTTTAGGTTCCTGATTCGGTTCCTGATTCGGTTCCTGATTCGGTTCCTGATTCGGTTCCTGATCCTCGCCAACCCACTTGATTTGGTAACTCAAAAATTCCATTTCTTTCTCCTTACTAAACCCTATTCACGTTTATTGCATTTGAATCAGCAAGATAAGGTACAAGATAACTCCAAGCTGTTGCACTTGGTATACCCGCTCTCAAATGATCCATTACATATGAACGGTCATAGGTAGATTTTACTGTTGAGATTCCTTGAGACACAATCCCAAGGTTCTCAACCTCCATGTCTGGATCAAAATCATCTAATAGTTTTAAAGCAATTTCCGCACACGCATATTGTATGTCTGTAGGTACTGTTGTTTCCTCCTCTCTGGGGAACTCCCGTTCTTGTGTTGAAGACGTTTTATCACCTTTAAAGTTTAACCTATCAATAAGTCTTGTCGCTTCTTTTAAAGCTCTTAACCTATCACCACTACTCTCTGTTGTATCATCCCAAGGGCTTGTTCTTAATCGTTCATCAAAATAAGCATCTGCATCTTCTTCTGTTATATAGGGTGTCATTGTCCCTCCCCTCTTGTCTTATCTTTAACAGTTACGTCTAAGCCTGTTTCTGTACGTTTATCGAGATTATTGTATGTTGCTGCCTGTTGTGCTGTAACAATACGTGCTGCACGTTCGGCGTGTTCTTCTTTGGCTTTCTCAGTTTCTCCAGACTCATAACCGAGAGCTTGAGAAACTGTCTCAGCAGATATTAAGCAAAGCTCAATATGCTCCTTAATTGTTTCAGGGTCTTGAATAACAACTTTAGCAGCGTCAATTTGGTCAAAAATTTCTTGAAGCTTTTCATAAGAAATTTTTGTCCCAATAACAACATAAACAATCTGTTTAAGAATTTCTTTCTTGAATGTGAGTGAAGGTACTGTTTTAATCAATTCTGCTAAACGCTTGCCTTCCTCAATACGTTCCTCATCACTTCTCAAACTATAGTTATTTGGGTAACTAACTACAGCTGCTTCTTCTTTTGTATAAGCTGCCCAGTATTGAGCAATAAGACGTTCACCCTGCTCTAGCTCTAAACCAATATAACTAAGACCAGCCTCTAAACTATGTTCATCAATCTCTTTAGAGTCAGCCGAAGCACGGCTATTAGTTAAATTACTGATATTAAGGTTTATTAAGGTTCTAATGTCAAGTTTAATTTTTTCTTCTTTATCCATACTTGCTTTAAGCGGTTCAGAAGAAGGATGAATAAAGCCAGGACGTTCTGTATCTTTTGGATACCTACGACCTTTTGATTCACCCACCTGTACCTCATTAGACTTAGATGCACCTAATGTTGTATTCTCACCTGTATCAGTATTCTTACTAAAAGTAGGTTTAAGATGTATGCTTGTTGCTCTATTATCATACTGTTCTGTATAAAAAGGAAAATTACTTTTCAGCGAATAATTAACGTCAGAACTTTCCATATTAAGGAGAGCAACCTGATAATTATCAACATCAACTAATAGGCTTTGAGTCAGAGAAAAAATAACAAAAGGTATAGCGGGTATATCTAGAGTTAGTAACTCACCATCCTCATCCTCATCATCATTATAAAATTGTACTGTAACATAATTATCCATTAATCTGTAGAGACGATAATTATATTCAGTACCAGTTGTAAGACCTGTTGACTCATCAATAACATCAACAGTATCTCTGAGTAATAATGTCGTCAAAACTTTAACATTATTTCTAGATTCATATGTCCAAGATAAAATATCTTCGGCTTTATACTTATAAAGATAAGGCTCTTTACCCTTACTATCTTTGAGTGTTAAGCCTACGTTATTAGGCATATCAACATAAACACCTACCTTACCAATAGATAATAGATCAGGTAAAACATCTGTACCGATAAAAGTATTCATATTTTTTGATTCTTGGTCTACACCACCATTTAAACCTTGAATCTTGTTCTGGTAGCTTTTTGGTCCACCCACCCTACTTACATCTACCATACGTTGAAAAATACTGTTCTTAACCTCATTAACAGTGCTTTTCGCGTGAGCAGGACAGTAAGTTATCTCTTTACGTGTACTAAAATCAGTAGCATCTTCACGGTTAGAGAATTTCTTAAGATAAGTATCTATGAAGTCTTTACCGCCCTTATAGACTAAACGCCATTTCTTCCAAAGCTCTACATTAGCGTCATAATCTGGATGTGTCATATCTGAAATATTCATATATTCTCCGTAATATCCTGACTTACGTTTATAGACGCGGCGAATTGTAAAGCAATCTCTGAGTAAGTACGGGCATGAGCCAAGTGATCCTCTTTACTACCCTCATTATATTTGGCAACTGTGTTTCCATTTTTATCTGGAACCATAATGCGTACAGGAGCTTTAATGTGGTTACGATATTGTATACTAATATCCATAGGTAGCTGGATTGTTTGGTTCCTGAATCTACTTAAACTCATATCCATCCAACTTGTACGGTCTACGGTTATTGTTTGCTCTTCTTCTTTACCTATTGAAACTTGTTTACCACTAATACCTTGACCGTAGAAGCAAAGCTTAATATGACCATAAAAACGCATAGCGAACTCAAAGGCTTTACGCCGTTCTGGGTTCGCATCAATAATACCAAAGTTTATTTGGTACTTGTACATAAGGGCATCAAGTTGCTCGAAATGATCTAACTGACCTTCATCAAGCAAAAAGCATTTAGCTTCCATATTAAGATCAGAGGTTTGCATAGTTGCAGGGAACTTCCAACCATCAATCTCATAATGAAGAAACTTACCAACGTCAATACCGATTGTAACAATATCATAAGTTAGTAACTCAGATTTCCGTCTACTTGTTATGCAACTCTCAATAGCTTCTGTTGTTACTCTTGCGCCCTCAGGTTCGTGGGGCAAGCCCAACTTACTATTATAAAATTCTTGCTCATCAGCGGCGTTTGTCAATGAGTCCCTATAAAATACCGCAAATTCTGCTGGAGAAATTACGGAACTATACATCTGATTAACGTGGAAACCTCTTGTGTCAGATGAAGTGTTTTGAGGCACCCACCTCCCTGTTGCTAACCAATCACATTTAGCTTTATGTTCAAGAATATGTTGACACTCTTTACATATGTAATGAGAATCTTTAAGATTCTCAGCAGTATAAACAAAACATTCAGGAAATATAAGTTCTGTTAATCTACCACAATGAGGACAAATAAAGAAAAAATGTTCTTGAGTGCTTTTATTATAGAGCTTATTAATATCTTCGCCCTCAATAAACGGGGTACTAATAGCCCAACACATTTTATCTACTTGACCTGACATACGTTCAAGCGCAAGCGGAATATTTTCTTGACACATTTCAGCAACTTCATCAAGAACCAAGAATCCTACTGGTACGGACTTAAGACCTGCTCTTGAACGGCTGCCACGGATATAGAGATTAACTGCTCCTGCACGTTTATGTCCTACGTTCTTGACATCACTAAATAGTCTTTGCAGGTAATCTGATAATTCTCTAGCAGGATCGAAACGTGACGCACTAAAGTCAGAAGCATCTGGTGTCTTAGTTGGTAGAACATAGAGACAACTGACGCCGTTTATATCCATCTCATAAAAAGTTTTATTTAAGACACATTCTGTGAAGCCCATCTGTGCAGCTTTTTGACCAACATTAAACATAGCTGTAGAGTCTTGCATCTCTCGGAGCCAAGGATGATATTTAAAGCTCCAAGGTCCTGGGTAAGGTTTACCCATAACTCTAAATTTTTCGCTCCACTGACTGCAAGATGTTATGGATTTCTTTTTCAGACCACTACTTATTCTGTCTAAAAATATATCTTGCATAGGTTATCCTTGAGTTAGTAACTCGCCCATCCTAGAGGCGATCACTCCAATTTTCTTTTCGTCATTCAATTCATCAGTTAAAATCCGTAAGATACCATCGGCTAAGGCTATGATTTTACCACGGTCTAATAATTGGTCATTCTGAATCTCTAGCTTGTTGCAACTATTTACGAGCTTATCAACTTTATCTACCATATTCGCAATTTGAGCAGAGTTCAATACAATATCTTGTTCGTCTTCGCACATATTAAGAATCTTTTCTAAAACCATACGAGTGATACCGATCTCTTCTCTTAGGCTCTTGATCTCTGGGTTTGTTGCGAACTCTCCTACGCGCTGACATGTTAATTGACTTAAGCGATAGTTTCGTAGGTTCTTGGCTTTTTGTCCTCTATTGTGTTTAGGGCAAAAGGCTGAACCTTCCTCACACTTATAAGTACAACGGCGATTAGTATCTCTGTTTATAGCGGTGCAACATTCGGGATCATCATAGTTTGTGATCTCTAATTTATAGGGTCTATTGGTTTGGGATAAACTACTTAATCTAGCCATATGAGTTATTAACTCCTTTTCGTCGAAAAGTCCGATAAAACTGCTTATCTCTACATTATATAATAGCATATTTCAGGGTCAAAGTGAAATCTTTTTTCAGAATATTTTATCAAATTTTTCGACGAAAAAGACCTTTTAGCTGTTCAGGCTTAAAGGTCCTTTAAGTTAGTAACTTTAGGGTGTTAGAGTGTTAGAGTTTATAATATTATGTTCTACGGTTCTTAGAGCTTATAATATTATGTTCTACGGTTCTTGCAGCTTATAATATTATATTCTACGGTTCTTGTAGCTTGGGTTCTATAAATATAGAAAAATGACAGTCAGTGGAGGGTGTCCGATTTTTTTAGAATATCGACCGCATGAATCTGGAATTGATGCACCTACCCCATTATGGGGTAGGTCGGGTAGTGATTGTAGCACCGTGCAGCTTGTCCGATAACTCAAAGGCTTGGGAATAGGTTATATCGTCACGGGCAAAAGCGGTATCTATCATCTTGATAATTACGGCGCGACATTGTAGTTGTTTAACAAGTGGTATTTTGTCCATTGTGGCTAGGTTGATAGCGATGTAGAGCTTTAAAGCTTGGTAGGTCGTTTGAGTGCTGATCATTGGTATTGTCTCCAGTATTGAGTTAGTAAACTAAAAAGAGGCAATGGGGCACAATGCCCCATTGCCTTTGTCGAATAGCCTTATGCCTCTTGCTCCCGTGCCATGTATTCAGCATCCAGAGCGGCAAGCAAAGCCTCTGCGTCACGCTTCAGGGGGTCGATGTCTCCGTCCTGCCAGTTCTCGGGTCGCTCGGGCTTGCGGCATAGGTCTAGAAAAGCCTGTAGTGTCTCGCTCCGTGCGGGGAAGTCTGTCAAGATTTTAGCCGTTAGGCGATTAGGTACGGCGGCGGCTGTCTCAACGGCTGCCGCTTCGTGTGTGGCTTGTTTGATCTGCTCAAACAATTCGACTTGGCTTTCTGGGTCTTTGATCTCCAGAAGTTTTTTGACGGTCGCGCCCGTAACAACTTTACCCTTCTTGACACCGTCTACATTTTCTTGGTGCCAATAGTCACGAATGGGCTTTTCAAGTTGACTGATACGGTACAGGGCTTGAAACTTTCCACCCGCCTTGCGCTTGACTTCGGCAAGGTCAAGGCGCGCTTCTTTCGCGCTCGGTGAAATGCGATACAGCAAATCACGCGCTTTGAAGAAGAAGTACTCGCACATTTTGCTATAACTCAACTTCTTCGCCAAATACACCTGCACAATAGCGTTTTCGATGTCGTACAGTTCTTTTTCATCGGTGCCAGTGCCTTTGTCATTGAGTGCCAATAACATGGCGTCTTCTTCGCTCCCGTCAAAAATAATGCAGGGAATTTCATTGTTGACAAGACAGACTGCACGCTCTTGCTCTGTCATACTCTGAAGACAAGTAAGGCGCTTGTTGCCTTGAATGACTGCGTGGGTGCCGTCATCACCCGCCGGAAAAACTACCATAGGGTACCGCGCGTCATAACCTTGTTTGAGAGATAAGCCAAGGCTTTCCGTTTGTACTTCGTCACTCTTAGTGCGCGGGTTTTTCGCCCATACTGTCAACGTTTCAAAACTTTTCATTACTGCCTTTTCGTTTGCGTACATTTTGTTCTCCTTTTTTAAGTTAACAACTCCGGCAACATTGCCGGATAAAAAATTATCAAGTAGTAACTCTAAAAACCTTCTTGAGTAAGTCCTACGCTCTCAATCAAACAACACTACTATATAGCATATACCATGCCAGACGTGAAAAAAAATATAACTTCTTATATATCAACGACTTACAAGATATACAAAGAAAGCGGATTTATTACATTATGGTAGGATACGTTTTTAGGTATTCTTGCAAGTCCTTACATATCAACACTTTACAAGATATTTTCCAGAATCTACCATATAGTAGGAAAGTCGATTATCTCCTAAGTCGTTGATGTATAAAGAGTTAGCCACCTACCATAATGTAGATTTTTATAAGTCTCTATATGCCATAGGCTTACAAGATAAAGCAAGGAACTCCATATATAAAAGGTATATAATAGCAAGTACC
>JGI10211J14876_10000018_pt1 | contig 52041 bp, 89 predicted proteins | sample Etolagsediment_FD_14876 | JGI IMG/M metagenome (IMG submission 14876)
ATCCATCCACCTGTTTCTATACCGCACTTTTGGGCGGCGAGAAGACCCCCCATATCTGCCCCCGTTTGCCCGCCGCTGATTATCTTCCGTAACACCGGCAACTCCTTAGGTAAGGAAGCCCTCATGTTTAACATACCATGAATCTTACTATTGTAAACTTCACGCTGTCATTTTGCGATCTTCAAATAGATCAACAACTTTTAGGAATTCATCGTGTGAATAGCCCTCATCAAAAACATACTTCTCTACAAATTCTGCCTCTTGTTCTGTTAGAATTTTAGAGAATCTAATTTCTTCAATGCTTTTAAAGTAATGATGGCGAATTGCCCAGGCAACAGAGAGTAGACGATTCCTAGTAGTGCTATCGAAAATGCGATTGCAATGTGAGCAGCTTGAGATTCCCTCAATAAGCATCTGGTATAATGAATGACCACAGTAGGGACAATAATTCATTCTATAACTATTTATTCTTATGAAATTAATTTCTTGATCGCATCCTGTAATCCTGATGGTAGTCCTTCTGGTTGTGGGCGGGGCATAATAGCGGGAATACTGGCCTCTACTTTTTTCCCAGCATCATTAAATGCAGCAACTAGTAAATCCTCTAGAAACTCGGGGTCAGTAGCCAACTTAGCACACACCGTTGGGTCAATTTTAATTGATTGGCACTCTTTAACTCCATTAACCACAACCTCTACCATGCCAGCGCCAGCAGTTCCAGTGACTCTTTTTGCTGTTAATTCATCCACCATTTTCACCAGCGAAGGCATTTTACCCATAGAACCTCTCAGTTTTTCCAAAGCAGCACGGGCTTCATCAGCATTATTAATTGTCATTTTAATTCTCCTTAGGCTCAAAAAAAACCTCGTCCCCCCAACGGAGGACGAGGTTAAATGTTAAGAACAAAAAACCTAGATTAGAGATTCTTCCTCATCCTCAACATCTTCATCATCGACATAACCTAAATCATCTTCGGGTACGACAGAATCTACTTCGTCACTTTCATCGTACTCCAAATCGCCCCCTGCTTCAAAATCTGCTTCGGATTCAAATTCTTCTTCCTCAACATCATCTTCGGCAGGAATCAATTCAAGAACATCATGTAGAACCTTGGACAAATCCTTTTCGCCCGATAAGATTCCATTTACAACTTCACGCACAATGCGAAGCACTTCAACTTCACACAGGTACTCATCCTCATCGTCTTTACCGTCGTTTTCAATAAAGGAATCTAATTTATCAAGATAAAGCTTCTTGATTTTAGCTTTCCCCAACGCGGCGGCAACTTGATGCTGAGCGCCAGCCTTTTTCCCCGCCTCAGTAAGACTCTTATTCTTAACTTGAGGCGTGGTTTTGGCGTGGTTTTCTATTGCATCTTTTGCCTCTTCAAGCTTTTCCTCTGCCTCTTCTTGTTCCTTCTCAGCTTCATCTACCGTAGCAGGATCAGCGCCGAGAAGTTTTGCGGCGGAGACAGTTGCTTTGGCAGTTTCTACCTTATCCTCAGCACGATCTACCGCTTTGGTGAACTTCGCCAATCTATCTTCCCAGACTTGTTCAGCATCAGCCAAAGCATCCTTATACAACTGGTGCCGTAAGTCTAAGTCGTCAATCTTGGCAAGAATCTCAGCTACTCTTAATGTGAGGCGACCTTCCTCATAGCCCCGGAAACACAGAGGGTCCAACTCCCCAAGCGTGTTCATCTTTTTCAGCCATTGTTCGCTCCGATCAAACATGGCTAAAATGTCGTCTTTTTCGTATCCTTCTTCTTCCTGAAGATACTTAACAAGACCAGCGGTGGCATTATCTCCAATCGGTTCGGCTGTGTCATTGCAACGAATCGCCGCAACCCAAGCATCCTTATCAGACATTTCCTTAATGTGACAAGGAACCGTAGGGAGATTCAGGTCAAGCGAACAACGCAATCGTCGTTCACCGGCAAGAAGATGAAGTTCTTCTTCGCCGTCTTTGACAACCTTCCGACAAACAAGAGGATTTTGAATTCCTCTTAATTTAATGTCAGCCCTAAGCCGCTCCATCTTCTCATCTTGAAAACCCAGACCGAGTAGCCCCTTCTCCTTATTAACTGCTCGGTGAAAGTGTCTCGGATTCGCAAAACCGCCATCTCCAATGGTATCGGAAATAACTATCTTGCGGGGATCAACCATAAATAAGTCATCCGTGAATTCCCCTTGATTCATCTCAACGCTCCTTACGGGTTAATGGTCAAAACGAGTAACTCTTATGCTCCTTTCTGCAACGTAGTTGCCATGAAACCTCATACTCTTTTGCACCAAAATCATCAAGCACAGACCTTTTCTTCTTCAGAACAAGACCTTCAATTTCATCTAGCTCAATCCTAGATTCCCAATGGTCTGTAAAGTTGGAAGCAAAAGTCTCCGCAAGCCAAACGTTTTCTGTGACCTTTAGCGCCACACCATTCTTAGGCTCTAATTCTGTTGGGCGACCACAAAGATTAAACAACAATTCATGCCGCCCCATTAAATCAGGATCACCAAATAGGTAATGCCCCGCCTGTAATACATCAAATAATACGAGGCGGTTTTTGTAATGGGGGTCCGTTGTTTTGTTGTTTAGAAGTTCGGCATCCAGCCAGTATTCGAGACCATCCTGTATTCCAAGAGATCGCAACTGGTCCGCAACATCCGAACTCAACTCCCACTGCTTGTGGGGGGTTCCATGCCGGGTCCAAGCCACTACCTCTCCGGTGGGCTTAATGTTAATCGGACTCCTAGTGCCATTAAACTTTAACTGAGCTACCCAAATTCCCTGTTTTTCGTACTTAGGTAGATCAGCCGGGCGAATACGGTGTTTGGGGCGGGGTGGGAACATGACATACTCCTAGTTTCTTAGGAGTAGTACAATTCCAATTTCCCCCCCTCTCTCCCCACTATAACACAATGTCCAGAGATGTTAAGTGGGATTGAAAAAGACAATTTCCTGTTAGAAGGTTTGTAGCAATATTCACTACAGCAAATCTCTATATTCCACCCCCCATGCAATTACCTGGATAATTTCGTCTAACTCTAACTTCTTCTTAATCCTCGCTAAATAACTATCCACTGTGGACCTCGCAACATTCAAACGAACGCTAGCAGCCTCGGCGCAAAGCCCGTCTGCTATCATTGCTATCACTTCCTTTTCTCGTACAGAAAGTAGTTCAAATCGTGACGGCATCACCTTACATTTGGCAATCAACGCCACGGACTCTCGGGGGGTATCTTCCCCCTTTAAGATGGGTTCTAGATGCAATTTACACCAACAATTCGGCCAAAGCCGATTATCCGGCAACAATTTAACAGTAACATCAAGGGGTTCTCCTAGTGCTAAACACCTAGTGAGAGCTACTTTTGCTACCTCAGCAGAATCCGGCGTGAGCCAAGACCACCAGTAATTTCCAATAATGCGATTAACATTAGGAACCGGATCAGCAGCCTGAGTATCCGGCGTGAATGTGGGCGGAAACCAACAAACCCGACCTTCACCATCGAAAAGAATGGCAAACTCAGAGGATGGTTTTCCAACCTGTATTGCTTTGTTGTATCTTGCCGCCCATATGATTACATCTAAAATTTCATGTAAATCTAATTTTTCCCTAATTCGGCGCAGGTGGGTATCAACAGTCGTTCTCTCTATAAATAAATCCTTCGCCGCCTTACTAGCGGAAACCCCTCTTCCCAAACGAGCGAGAATATCGATTTCTCTCTCACTCAAGACTTCTAATTGTTCTGGAACGATTATACACTCACTTACAACAGATGCACAATTGCGGGTAGGAGCCAAAGCCGGTGAAATAGGGTGAAACACCAGCCTAGCGCGTTGGCCCGGCCAATCCGGGTCGCCCTCAAGCAACCGGGCGATCAAAGTTTCCATCTGATTTAAAACGACACAACGAGATATTGCCGTTTTAATTTTATCCGCCGAGTCTTCTTGAAAGAAATCCCAGGGGTATGTATCAACAATTTCATTATTCACATCTTGAACGGTAACAGCTTGAGGAAACCAAACTGTTCGTCCTGTGCCATCAAACAAAACTTGAAATACCGGATTTTCAGACATATTTTTGCCTCAAATTAAAACAGCCACCGATAAGGTGGCTGTTTTCACCGGGCTACCATTCAACATCTAACCGATTTTGAAGGGTTAGTGCTAAATAGGGGCAACCATTTCCATTTGGCGAAGTGTTATCAATGACCCGGATTGCTGCTACTTGGGCCATTTGTTTTAAATAAAAGGTGGGGACTTTCCCCTTCAGCAATACATCGCCATCAACACATTCAACTTCAATCTTACAGTTTCCTACGTGTGGGTCAGCAGAAATTTCTCTCCGTACCCTTTCTGCTACTTGCTGCATTCCGTTACTCTCCTTATTCAGTGCATTTAAAAGGTTCTCCACAATCTCCGCATATTGCATTTAAACGGCGGCGACTCTCAGGCCGACGACCAGACCGTATGCTATTGTGCGGTGGCGGACAACTACAGGTGTATTTTAAGAAAAATTGCTTACGAGGAACACTACCGTCAAAATTTAATTTCTCTTTCAAAGCTTCGAAAACCGTTTTGTCACAGCTTTCGCTTAACGATAAATAAATTTGCTCCCTTTTTTCGTTATTTCGTCGTGTTGGAAGAAAAACATCTTCACCACATGAAACAGGATAAGACGTTGTTACCCATCCAAAAGTCTTGTGGCGAATTACGGTAAGCCCTACTTTGAGAGCCGAATCCAAGAACTTGCGATTGTGATACGAATTTACAGTCCTGTCCCTTACTCCCTTTTGGAAATTGCGGATATGGCACATTTGATGCAAGATATTATCAAGCATCTCTCTGAAGATGGCATCCTCAAAGTGTTCGCCAATCACCAAGGCGTAAGGTTCGGGCGTAAAGCGAAAAATCCCCCTTTTTCTAGGGTTTATCCGAATCTTGGGTTCATTCAACTCACCATGAAAGAACCCCTCATTGAAATGGCGAAACGCACGCCTAATGGGTGTAACAAGAGCCTTATCCATAACTAAATACGATCCCCCTGTCAAGCCCAAACCTGCCCATTTTAAAAATGAGCCCTATTTGACTACTTGTTCATTACGGCGGATCGCATCGAATACTTCGCGGCGGTGAACAGGCACTTCCTTCGGAGCCTCAACCCCCAGGCGCACCTTGTCGCCACGAATTTCAACAACAACAATGGTAATGTCGTCGTTGATTACGATACTTTCATTTTTCTTCCTTGATAAAACCAGCATTTTTGTCTACCTCCATAAAGAGTTCATCAACCGACTCGCTCAGATCGGTGAAATGATTCGCCGCCTCTTTAAGTCTCGGTGAGCAATCCGATCCAAAAAAAGCGACTTCTACGGTAATACCCGTATCTTGCCGAAGCCTTTTCACCGTCCTGGCATAACTGGCGTCACCGGCCACTAATATAAATGTATCATATTTCCCCATGCGACTCAAGGCGCACATATCATAAATTACATCCCCACTCACAGGTTCTACCGAAAACGACTCTTCTGCCCGAAAATCCTGTGTTTGGGGAACGCAGATGGTAAAATAACCGCCTCGTTCTAAAGCATAATAGAACGTTTCTCTTTTTTCGGCGGCTTTTCTAGCCATGTCAAAACCGATTTTAGGAAGTTGTGGCTCGCTAAAATAAAAATAAGCGCAACCTAGATTCCTACTGTCGGCAAGATGTTCCTTCAACTTAATGTAATCCATTCTCCTTCCTCGGAGAACTGTTTTGGGCAGGTTCCGAATCGCCTCAAAAATTTCACTATTATCGACAAAGATTGCTACATTTTCTCTAGACTGCGCAATTTCCCAAAGTTCATCTATTGTCTCATGTATCCCCTCTAATTGGTGGGCCAATGATATTTCTTCCCGCTTTGTCAATTCAGCCATTTTCAACAACTCCCTGTGTCAAAATTCTAGGATAAAAAAAGTTGAAATTGTACCTCTGCCGGTGAGACAACTCAAATTTTTATGTTATATTGAGGAAAGAGGTTCTTTATGAGGATTACCATGAAAGACCGACCAAGCGGCTTAAAGTATCGCACCACCCGAAAGAGGGTTGAAGTGGAAGCCCGATATCGCGCATTGGGGCCACACGTACCAATACAATTTCGTCAGCTTTTTCAATGGCTCTTGAAAGAATCTGACGACTTTCCCGACCTTACGGAAGCGATAAACTACCAACTGCCCATAGAAAGCATTACCACATTGGGGGGGGACGATACTAAAGAGGCTCCCACTACCCCTTTGCCCAGTATACCACAGATTGATCCAACGTCAACAGAAACTCGTTCCCTTCAGGAATTAGTAGAAAATGTCCTTTCACCAAATGGGCACAATAATTCCTATCAGCATCTTACTCATACTGCCCCGCCTGAAAATCACACTCCCATTCCAACCATTGCTGAATTGAAGGCTTCATTTGTTAAAAATCGCTACTTTATTGACGATCAACAGATTTTCAGTATTCATCAAGCGATCCAATCGGCGCAACCCATCATTGTAGATGGACCCCCAGGAACCGGAAAAACCGAACTGGCAAAGCAAATTGCCCTTGCTATGGGCTTAGATGTAACCGACCGAAATCACTTCGGTAAGTTGTTTTGCACTCCTGACGTTTCTAAAGATGAATCCGTCTACAGTTGGAATGATGCAAAACGCCTCATGGACCAACAACTTATTAAAGACTTGGCCGCTCGCCTAGATTTCAATGAATTGTTGGCAATCTACAAGCAAGTGGCGAACAATACGTACTCGGAAAGATACCTTGATATTCATGTATTGCTTCGCCATTGCATTATCCCATTCCGTAGTGTGGTGCTTATTGATGAAGTAGATAAGACATATCCTGAATTTGACAATTATCTTCTGGATATTCTTATCAACAACAACTTTGAAATCCCTGAATACGGGCGAATGGGAAGACCAGATAGAGCAGAAGGTGAAAATGCAATTCACCGCCCCATTTTTGTTCTCACCACTAACCGAGAACGTGATCTTTCCGGTCCATTGGCGCGGCGTTGTAAGCCGGTGTGGTTTAACTACCTACCCGAGAATCTTGAAGCGAAAGTAGTTCAAGCAAAATGTGGTGTTGAAGAAATGGAGGCGGGGCGAATTGCCCAGTTCTTCAAGAAGATTCGCACCGACCAGACTTTACACCTACAACAGCCACCTTCTACGGCTGAAGTTATTGAAACCGTAAATGCTATTGTGGCAGGTGTTGGGGCGCAAGAGTACGAACAATTACGATCTTCAGCAACTATTTTTCAACATCATTGTCATTGGATTAAAAATCGCCGTGACTTTGAAGTAATTCATGGCAAATATACCGATGCCAGTGGAAATTGGAGGGAAGTAATATGATCCGAGGTCTAATCAAAACCGATGTCTTTAAAGAAGATCAATACCTTTATCTAAAATTTGTTGAAAGCCGAACTACCGGCGTATACTATCTGACTCGCCGGGAAGCAGAGGCAGATGAATATGGTGAGTACCTATGTGATTTAGAACACTTCCAAAAGAGATGGAGAATTCGTCTTAGAGGCGGCGAGATATTGCCTGAGTCTATCCAACGCATGGGCTTTAACGAACGAGAAGACGCCGCACAATTCTATCTTGCTTTTAAACTTAATGTAGCAGAAGAAACTGCAAAACATCCACTTCCAGAGGATGTAACAAACTACATAGAACGCCGCTCAAGGGACATTAGAGAGGAAGCAAAAGATCTAAGTGATAGATTACACAGTGTCGTTATGGAACAACGAAGCCTTCGGTATCTAGCTGAACAATATAACTTGCAACGAGTTATGTGGGAAACAGAGGAAGCTGATGATAAAGAGGCTGTCAAAGATCTACTTGAATTTAAAATTGGTGATGTGCCATTCTTTTCAGAAGCATATCTTTATGATGCAATCGGCAAGGAAGATGCAAGAACGGTACTCGCCCTAGTGCGAAACTTAGTCCGACTTGTTGATCCCGCTCAACAATTTGGAGTTTAAAATGACAACCTTTGGCCTGCTACTGGTTTGTTTTGCATTAATGCTGAATCAAACTGCTGTAAAAGATCCACACTTAAGATGGCATTGGATAATATTTTCAGCACTAAATGTATTATACTTCAGCATACACCAGCAATGGTTTTTCGTAATTGTTTGGATGCCTTTGCTCATCCTAAATACAGGACTTCTGATTTCATGGTACAAAAAGCTTCGCCCTATGATTGTAGCCCACGAACAGGCACTTATAGAAATATCACAGCGACCAATCCCCGCTGATCCAAATGCAATATTTCCCACGGACGACGACGATGAATGAAACCGCCTTACTAACCCGACAAATGCACACGCTCACCACGAATGAGATTGGAGAGCTTAGGCGCATTGCTAAGACGGTCTTTGAACCGCTTATTCGTCCATTCCGCCAAAAACGCACAGTCGCTCAATTTGACTACCGTAAAACTATTAGAACCGCTCAAAAGATCGGGCATCTGCTTCCTGCCTACTCTCGGGTAGAAAGAGAACATAGGAAAAGCCGCCTCGTTATTGCTATGTCCCTCTCTGGGATTGACCGTTGTGCGGCTGTATCTTTAATTCCTTTATTCGCTGAACTGCGACGGTTCCTAGACTTCAAACTTTATATCTATACATCAGATTTAATTGAGGCGGAATTCACGCACGATGGTTTCCTTGCCAACGATCATGAAATTTGTTGGAATAATGTTGCCGCGCCCATTGTATTCTCCCGCCTCGCTGAAATGGATTTTGATAATCAAGAGGATACCTTGCTTCTAATTGATTCTTTAGGAGGCGGGGATTCTGAATGGTATTGGTACTGGAATAAGACGAACCAAAAGGAAGTTCGTGACGAACAAAAGAAATATCTCATTCCGGCAGATGAATGGGGCGGATACTGGACGAGGCTCCGAGAACGACTTGCCGGTGATTATGATATTAGCAGACTAAAGAAGAGCGAAATACCGGCTGGGTGGAAGAAGGCGGTAGAGCGTAATTGTGTCCAAAGATGGGTAAATGCACCCGCCTTAGTAGATTATCTTGTACGATGGATGTTTAATCCTGAATTCGGGAAGAGAACACATGGCGATTGGTTCCCGAAACCCAAGCATTATTGGGATGAAACGATTAATGTAAGCGATGCCCTTCCCAAACTACGTCAGAAGTTTCGTTCCATTCATTTGCTTTCGCCAAACTACAACGAAGACACCGAAGACCGACTTCATGATATTTTAAACTTAAACACCATTGACTATTGCCACAGAACGGACACTATTGAGGGGTTGGCGGCTGTGCTTGCCAACATCGTTCACAACCGTTGCACAGACAAATTAACTTATGACCTACCTAAGTTCCAAGAATTCATTGATACAGAAGATGAAACTGTGCCGGATGATGAAGGGGAGGCGGTTCATGACGAGCAGGTAGCCACGCCTCAAGATTGTTTTGCCGACTGTGCCGATGCATTCCCCTGGCTACCGACAGAAACTCAATTCACTGTTCAAACTAGGAAGCGGGGAACGGAAGAACTAAAAGAAACTACCGTACCTTACAATAAGTGTGACGTAGGGGAATGGTTCCCAAATGCTTATCAGCACACTCGTTACCATTCTATGTTTAGTTGTACTCCTGAATTAAAAATTGATTCAGGGGATTCAAAATTTACACAACTGCAAGCATGTGAGGCGTTTCTTAGGGCGGTACAAGAAAATCATATTGTAGCTTTGACGAACTATACCACGCCTCAAATCACAATGAAAGCGCGACCAGAGGAAACAATTAAGCTTTCCCCTGAATTTACCGCTCACCGTACCCGTGCATTGCAAGAGTGCGTTCAAGAGGTAGCCCAACTATTTGCACCATGCTATAAGCCCTATGTAGGTGCGACTCCTTTAGCCAATGTGGTTTGGTGTAGTGTTGGTAAGTTTAAACCGGAGAAATTATCAATTGGCGTTAAGCCGGATGATAAAAAAGACTGGAAGAGGACGACATTCCATGAAGTGGGACACTACTTTGAACATATCTCTCCCGAAGTTGGTGCATTTACTAATCATTTAATCAGGAAGAAAGTAGGCACCATCCAAAAACAGAAACTCGTTAATGTAATGCCGGGCGAGAAAGCCATGCCGGTGCAAGACGGATCAACAGATTGGATTCACATTTATGCAGGAAAGTGGTACAAAAGGGATCACGCCGATCTTCCAAATCCCACTGAAATCCTCAGCATGCACCTAGAATACTTCGCTTCGCCTGAAAAACTACTTGTACTCGCCAAACACGATCCCTTTATGGTGAGATTTATCGCTTACATCATAATGGGCGGGCCTGTTGCTGCCTTTAAGGCGAGCAAGGAAGCAAAACTTCAAAAGGCTCTACAAGAAATTGACCAGCGTAACCGACCTTCCCACGGCTATTCCTACAGAGGCAGAAGGGGCAGTTATGGAGGCGGCGGTTCATCTTACACCCCCAAGAAAAAGGATAAGAAATTCGGTGTCTAAATGGATCACTTTACAGAAGAACAACCTAAAGACGGCGATACGATGCTCCATTGTGACCATATAAAAGGAGGCGGCAAGTGTCATTTCTTTAAAATCTCTGAAACAGCTTTTACCAGACCAGATGGCACTTCGGGAACATCTCACTGGATTATGTTATGTGATGCCTGTTTTCAAGCACACGGCGAGACAAAAAATTTCCAAATTACAGGCGATTCACAATGGGTTGGCGATGAACCCGAAATAAAAATCAACCCAGATATGAATTAGATCAATAATGGCCCACCAATTAAGGCTGTTGTCGGCCATGCGTCATTATAATGTCTAACAAAGTAATTTTTTAAAATGAAATTTACAAACCCCTTATGCCTTTTCATATACCATCCGAAATCATGAATGATACAGAAGTGAAAACTTTCCTTCAAATACATAAAAGAACCTATTCTTGCATACATGGGGCTTTAATCGATGAAAATCAAACTATACTTCTTTTCCAAATTTAATTTGCGAAGATTTTTCCAACTATTTATAAACTGAAATTGGTAATTATCTCTTTGATATCTCTTTTGTGTTTTTTTAAACCATGCTTGGTTAGATTCCAACCCTAAAATACAAACATTGGAATGGGTTTTGGCATAATCTGAAAATATCTTGGCGCTGCCGTCTCCTGTTCCTAATTCCAAGATGAAATGATCTTTGTCTTTGTTTAATTTATTTAAACAATTTGTCAAACAAGGTCTGTGAGTGTAATAAGGATTCATTAGGAAAATAAGGCGACGAGGGAATTCCCCTCGTCGCCTTTTTGTTTGCTTTCATTGCTACGCTAGCGATTCTAACAACGAAGCGTTAATTATGCAGAGGCGAAGCCCGTTCCCCACAATCTTTGCGTACAAATTGTGATTGCTGCGACATAAGCACCACTATTACCCGAACACAATCGGTTAGTAGAGGGGCAGTTAGCATAAAAGTAACGCCAAGTAGTCGTTGTATATACGTTATTTGGCTTTTTACATCTCATAAGATTTCCTCCATAAATAGCCTTTAATAGTATGTATGATAGATAACTTCTATTTTGAAGCAATATCTCGCATATACAGATTTTTATTCCCCTCCATTATTTTTTTCGCATGGGGATTGGTTCGCCTCAAATATTGAAGTGTAGCATCCCCCTCATGGTGTACCCAACTAGAACCACACACGGCTTGCTTATATCCATAGCTCCGCATACGGTCAGCTAGTTCTCTATTTTCATAACCAGCGTAAGGGTAATGCTTTATAAATCCCTTAATATAATGAAATAAATGCCTATGACACAGGGCACAATAGAGGGGTAAGTATCCTTCTTCCAAAACTACATCCTCTGTAGGTTCGGCGTGTCTCTCCGCGTAGAGCTTATTCTTCAACTCTACATCTTCCACGGTTGGGTTATTAGTTCTAGAACCAACCATCTTTACCCCTTCTGCTTTTAATTTTTGCATAGTCTGCCCCATTGCCAACAGCCAATTGGCATCTTCTATCAGGCAGTCAGAGTGCAAAAAAACTACCCAAGGGAACACATTGGGTTCATTTTCCATTGCTTTCATCCCATATTCCAATGCGCCTCCAAACCCTAATTGTTCTTCAGTTTGTACTGATTTCAAATTAGGCACATCTTCAAATCCATCAAATACAAAATTAGAATTAGGAGAACAATCATCTACTAGGCAGATTCTAAAATGATTACTTCTGGTAAGATATATTAGACTACTTACCAGGGAGGCGACCTTTTCGTATTGCCCATGAAATGGAATAATAATATCAACATATTGATCGGAAAACAATTTGCCCTGTTTAATAAAATCACTCTTCAGAACTTTGCTGCCCGGTTTCATCTTGGGGAAGTTTGACATCTACGTTTCCTTTTCCCTTTCCTGTCTGTGTTCTTACAAAATTGACGAGAATATCTTTTAAATCAGTAACATCTTCGAGAAATGTAACTTCAGCCTGATTTTCTAAGGTTTTAATGGATTGTTCACACTTGCCAAATCCAAAGAGCATTAAATTTATATCAAAGCCTTTAGTTTCATTTAAATTAAAAACTTGCCTACAGGGGATTTCATCTTTAGCTCGATATTTGTCAGTAATTACAATTACATACCGTCTAAAATCTTCCGGTTCACATGCCAAGAGCAGCATGGTCTGTTCTATTGCCATATCCAATTCAGTCAATGGTGGCTTGTAAGAAAGCAACCTCTGGATCGCTCCGCCTTTTTTCTCAGGAATCACTTCAATTTCAGGCTCAAAGAAGTAGACCCGATCTTCCGGCTCTAAGCAGTCCGTATTCAGAACTTCACCTAACGCATTTTTTAGCAATGTAGAGTTTTTAATTCCATTTGTTCGACGTTCTGAGCAATCAAACACTACTCCCAATAACAAGGGAATATACCTATTAAATTCATCAAACATTCTTTCTTTTCTCCCTGTGGAACTTTCTAATAGGGTGGTCATAATCTTTTAATGGATGCATAAGGCAGGCTTCAGAGAAGTTTTCTACTTCGGGGTGCAAATCTGGTCTGAATCTCAGGGGGAACTTTTGATAAGCACCATGCCAGGCACCATCTGCTGTTGTCCAACTGGCAAACTGTGACACTTTCCCTCCGAAGTGAGCGGCTAAACTTGGATATAGATGTTCCGCTAGGTCATACCCCCCTTGGGCTTCATAGCCAGGGAAATATCCCCCTGAAAAATCATTAGTGAGGTAGAGAAATCTTTCAAAAAAATTAATTTCCGCCAACTTTCTAATAAACTCTCCACTATAGAAAACACAACAACCCAATAAATAGTGGCTGCCGTATATTTCCGTTTTCAACATAGATTCCAACAATTCAAACTGATACCCTCCCAATCGATGATCGTTACCAATTGCCCAAACTCCCATCTTTTGCGCAATTTGTAATTCTCGCAAGAAAGCATCAGATCCCACAAGGCAATCATACTCTAAATAACAATACCAATCCATATCCGACCACAGAGTATTCGCCTCTTTTAAAGCTAGTGTAACATTCCTGTATGGGCCTCTATTGTGCTCATGATGGAAGCCTTCCAGTTTATAACAGGGCATATTCACTGATTCCAACTCTTTCCAACCTGCTCCATCCACAACCATTAAAACATCTTCTGTCATCCATTTTTGGACAGAATCTAAAGTGTCATGAACAACTCTTGAGTTTTCATGCGTATTTAATATTGTGGCTATTTTCATAAAATTACTACTATAAGTAAGTAAGTTAATTTCAAACGGAGAGTTAATAATGAATGAAAAAGATACCGAAATTTTGAGGAAATTATACTACACGCTAGCTAAGAAAACCAACGACAAAGACATATCGCCCTTTCTACCCACCCTAGCAAGCATGTTAGGTGAAGATCGCGCTGAACTGGTTAATCTCAAAAACCTACTTAATGCTAATGAATGGCCGAAAGCTGTTGATTCTAATTTAATTTGTGATGTAGACTCAGACGATGATAAATTATCAAGAGCGGAAGGAATTTTAGAGTTAATCATAGAAAGAAACTTGCAAAATAAGAGTTTTCTAGATTTCGGCTGCGGAGAAGGACATGTGCCATTAAAATCCCTTGCTCAAGAACCAATCAAGGCAGTAGGATATGACATTGAAAAAAATGCCACTTGGGATACCTTTGAGAAAAATGAAAAGCTACTGCTCACTACAGATATGAAAGAAGTAGAAAAATTTGCCCCTTACGATGTTATTCTTCTTTATGATGTTTTAGACCACATGGAAAGCGGTCAGGTAGAAATTCTCACAAAGGTCAAAGAACTCCTTGCTGACGGTGGGGCTGTTTATGTGAGATTCCATCCATACTGTTCCCGACACGCACTTCATCTTTATCATGATATTAATAAGGCATATATTCACCTAATCTTCACAGAAAAAGAGCTTACTGACCTGGGTTATAAAGTAGAACCAAATGCTAAAGTAGTGCATCCCATTGTGGAATATGGCAAATGGATTAAAGAAGCCGGTCTAATAACTAGCCATAGCAACACTCTACGCGAACGAGTTGAACCATTTTTCGGCAAAAATAAAGCCATTAAAGAGAGAGTTAGATTGCACTTTACAGGAAGTACAGATAAGCATATTAAAAAAGGCGGTTTCCCAACCTTCCAGTTAGAACAACAATTTTGTGACTATGTATTGAAAAAATGAGCGAACAATACGATTTAGAACTTATACTACCTGTCTGTAATAAAAATCAGTATGGCCGAAGATTAGCTGATTTCAAAAAATACGGTCTTTTAAATATAAAAGATAAAAAGGTAAGAGTTGATCTCTTAGTCGGGCCTGAGAAATTCCGTGAGAATCCAAAAGAAGGATGGCCTAGTGGGGTAGATGTAACTGTTGTTGTAGAAAAACAAACTCCAGAAACAGCTAAAATATACAATTACCTATCCACTTGGACAGCCGAAGACGCACTCAGATCTCGATGGTTCGCTAAATTTGATGATGATAGCATAAATGATCTCTCTCATTTGGTTGACATGCTAGACTTAGAATATGACCACCAAAGGGAATACTACATAGTAACTGAATTTAGACACGAACAACACAAGTATGAAGATAACCTACTACGCAAAATGGGCTTTGAACGATGGTTTAGACAAAGAAATCCATTATGGCACGAATTAGAAGGCTCAGTTGCCTCTCAGGCCGCAATGAAAAGAATAGTAGAAAATAAAACTGCTATGAAATTCATGAAAGAAAGATCAAAAATATTAGAAGGATACTCCGACTACTGTTTAGCTTGTGCCGCTAGAATTTGTAAAATCTACCCCTCCGATGCTTACTTCCTCTCAAAAGATCCGCAAATCGGACAATTTTCTATGCTCGGAGGACATTTAGCCCACATTCATACCATTTCACATGATAGAGCGCCTCATGCATTTGATCTATTGCAACGAATGCTCAACAAGACAATGCATAGCTCTAATGGACAGGGGAAAAGATTATATGAACAAGTATTAAATAGAGATTTTGTCTTCAAACGTGATTCTTTAGATAAAATAGCTATGATTCATTTAAGCCCAAACGGCATAATTGAACACAATAACTCAGAAGAGCGAATTTGGCATATTACAGATACAGGAACCCTAGAATTTCTTGCTAATGATGGAACACTAAGAATTGTTTTTGATAACTTCGATGATGATTTTAAAATGTTAGAAGGATATTGCGTCTTTAAGAAAGCCACACACAACAAACTTGAAGTTAATCCAGCAAAACCATTTATAAGAAGACTTGCTTAGTATAACCATATCTGTCCATCATGGTGAGAAATTTGTTCTTGATTTCCCCATCAGGAATATCATCTGATGTGAGATCCTTTTCCCTATTACGCATAGTATTAATTTGCTTGTTCTTAAAGACTACACGCTGAACAGGAACCTTCAAAAATTCAAAAAACCCATCAGGAAATTCATCTTCCGCCCGATGAAAATAATAGGGGCGACTCTTACCAAGCTTCTCAATACGCCCGTTCCATTCCAATAAATAAGAACAGGCCCGTTCAATGGGATTCTCTACACTACTCAATGATTTACAATGATGCCACATCCACTGCTCCCAACCCCTTTTATTAAATGGGTTTTCTTTCAATCCTTGAAAATATTGTAAATCTTTAATAAAAGAACTAATCACGGAAAGGGGATTTCTTACGACATGAATAACAGGTACGTCTTGTAGATTAAATTTATTTAAATAAGGCAGTGCCATATAGCTTGAATCAGCCACTATATCATTCAAATGAACCCAACCGTGATTCCCAGCGCATTTGCTCATTGTGGGTTTTCGTTCACCAAATACTCGCTTCTCAATCACACCAGGCTTTGCTTGATTGAAAATGCTCTCATGCCCACAAGGGACTCCCAATGATGTGAGCACCCTTGCCATATAGACAGTACCACATCTTCCCGTTCCTGTAACAATATACTTTAAAAATGTCATATCATTATAAATTAGTTTTACTTCTTTAAATGTATGCGAAGTTATCATTATCTAATCGTCGGAAGTGGGCTTTTTGGCGCTACGTTTGCTAGAGAATTAAAAAAAGCCGGGAAAAAAGTCCTGGTTATTGAAAAAGACGATCATGTTGGTGGTCATGTCTACACAAAAAAAATACACGGGGCGGAAATTCACCTGTATGGCCCTCATATCTTTCATACTGATAGTAAAAAAATATGGGACTACGTGAATAACGTAGTAGAATTTGAACCCTACTTCCATAAAGTGAAAGCTAAATACGGCAACAAGATATACTCCCTGCCGTTCAATATGTCAACATTCTACGAATTGTGGGGATGCACAACACCTGGGGAAGCTTACCAAGAGATTGAGAAACAAAAGGTCAAAATAGAAAACCCACAAAATTTAGAAGATTGGGTATTATCTCAAATCGGCCCAGACTTGTATCAAACCCTCATTTATGGTTATAATAAGAAACAATGGAGTAAAGAACCTCGTAAGCTGCCCGCCTCTTTAATTAAAAGGCTACCCCTAAGATTCAATTACAACGACAATTACCACCACAGTCGCTATTCGGGGTTGCCTGTTGGGGGTTATACAAACTTTGTAAATGAATTATTAAAAGATGTAGATGTTCAATTAAATACAGACTTCTTTGAGATTAAGAAATGGCAGAAGATTGCCAAAAAATTAATTTATTCAGGCCCTATTGACCAATTGTTTGATTACAAATATGGGACATTAGAATATCGGAGCTTAGAATTTAAACATGTAGTATTAGACTACAGTTTTCAAGGCATCCCCCAGATGAATCACACAGAAGCAGATGTGCCATTTACGAGGACGGTTGAACACAAATACTTCCGCAGAGAAACAGCCGACAACCCCAGATCGGTTGTAACTTATGAATACCCAATCAATTGGGAGCCAGGGAAGAAGAGATACTACCCAATCAACGACGATAGGAACAATGAGATAAATCGGAAATACCAAGAGGAATTGGGAAAACAACCCAAAGTCATAGCCGGGGGACGGCTCGGCACTTACCGCTACCTAGATATGCACATGGTTATTGGACAAGCACTCAAAATGGCAGAAAAGGAGTTGTCGTGAAATTGAAATTCGTTGAAAACCTATTTGGTGTGGGCGATAAACCTAATACTAAATGTTGTGTGTTTGAACAGGAACGATATGAAGATAATCGGGGGTTTTTCCAAGAACTATACCGCACAGACTTCTTTATTGACCAAATAAGCTACTCAACATCTAATAAAAATGTGGTAAGAGGCTTACATTGCTCGCCGTATCCAAAACTGTGCCAATGTCTTAGGGGAAGACTCTTTGATGTGGCTGTGGACATGCGGAAAGATTCCCCAACCTATTTACAATGGGGCGGGGTGTGGTTAGATGAAGATAACCGCAGACAGCTTTATGTGCCACCCAATTGCGCCCACGGATTCTACGCCGCAGAGGACAATACTATACTCTTGTATGTCCAAGGTGGGCAATGGAGCCACGGAAACGACAAAGAATATAACTGGCGTGACCCTGCATTCAGCATAGATTGGCCGGAAGCCGAAGAATACATCTTATCTGAAAAGGATAAAAATGCTGCTTTTCTTGATATATAATCCTATGGACGAACAACAGGAACTTGAATTCAAGAAATGGCTTCAAAAAGAAGGACTTTGGCTAAATGACTCAAACGCCGAAGAAACAAGAGGCGGCGTTCGGGCAAAAGCAATGAGCAAACGAGGCCAGCCCGGCTCTCTAGCCCCAATGGGAGGCGGCATGGGTGGGATGGGCTCTCTAGCGCTTAGATAGCTTTACCAACAGATTTCAATTAGAATCTCTTCAACACCCGTTAAATCAACTTCGGTATCAACAAGCCACTTCTCAATGGCAAGCCCATACCTGTCAATGAACTCTTCTAATGTGCCATCGAAGTTGTTAGTTTCCTGTTGATCCCTATGATAAGCTTCTATATTCGCCTGTGTCAATTCGTCAGCCCATGTTGAACCTTCATCCGGTTCAAATTCCGACCACAATTTCAAATAGATATCATTTGCAAATCTTTCTGCCACCTTATTTTGAACGGCTTCCTGAATTTCTTGGGGAAGTTCAGTGTACTTGAGAAATAGAACTGTTTTTTTAGAAAACATTTATCACCCTCCACAAAAAACGACCCGCCCAGATGAAACCTGGACGGGTCGCGTAGCCGGGGCCGCAGAACCCCGAACCGTAAATCATTTCTGCTTAGTGAGGGGCACCGTTGGAGTGACATTCTTCAAATCAGTCCAAAGGGTTCCTTCACCGGCATACAGAAAGTTCAACTTAATATCTTCAGGCAAACCTTCAGCAAACTGCCAATTGGTGTAAGCAATTGAATCACCGAACGCCTGAACAGCTAACGCAAACTTCTGCGATTTAGCTTCCTGTTGAAGTTTTTCAGCCGTTGCTTCGGCTTCTCCAACCACAACAGTTCGTTGGGCATCTAGCTCGGCAACCTGTTTATCAATCGCTGCTACCAATTTTTCGGTTTCAGCTTCAATTTCGCCAGCCTGCTTTTCACCTTCAGCAACAGCCTCGGCGGCGAGTTTCTTGGTTTCCTCTGAAATCCTAGCCGCACCCAAAACAACCATTTGTTCAGCTTCACGAAGATTAGCTTCAACTTTGGCTGTATCCTTCTCTTGACTTCGGGTTAGCTTCAATTCATCGGCAATGTATCCCTCTTGAATAGGAATCCGCACTTCTTGAGGAATATAAATGTGCCGTACCAAGCCATAAAGTAAGGTTACATTCTTCCCACCTTCCATTAGGGTTGTGCCGTCCTCTTGTGGAACTTCACCACCCTCCAAGACACTCTTAAACTGGGAAGATGTATCCGTTTGAAATTGCTGGCGACTCTCACCAACAAGCAGATCAACAGCACCCAACTTGCTACCATTGTTACGACAAATGGATTCAGATTGAGGGATAATAACCTTTTGCTCTACCGCCTCAACATTTCCAAAAGTTCTAACAATTTGTGGGGCTTGCTCGGGCATGATTCCCCAAATGGCGGTGAAATCCAAATGAATTTTAAAGCCATCATTTGAAGGGAATGAAATACCAGTATCTTCCACCGGCAGATGCTCACCACTTTCATCCACAAAATACACGGGACGTTCAGGAGTTGAGCCTTCTCCCAGTTTCTTATCTACGGTAATGCTGGTTTCGCAATATCCAATTTCAACAATATCAACCTGCGCTTCTCGGGGATTCACAGGATACAACCCAGGTGGCAGAACCTTCTCTTGAATGCCCGCTACAAGCTTGGCTGTCTTGTCGTCAGTCAGATAAGTAACAACACCAACATAACCAGCAGGAATCTCTACCCATCCAGAGTGTTTTACCTGCAATCCTACCTTCTCGGTTTGAGTTTGCACAGTTTTAAACTCATACGCATAAGGGTGCGCCCGATAACGACCAGGACCGAAACACTTCCGAAGGATACCCTTGTATTTAGTATCTCCCAAATCACCATCTACAAGGAATTGTCCCTTGTCCAAGTTGTCGCCCAATTTACTTGTGCAAATGCCAACTTGACCGGGTTGAATAACAACATCCGGCACAATGGTTCGCTCATACCAAATGGGGCAGTAAAAATGCCGACCAGGGCCTCTAAGATTTGCCAAAACTCCAATTTCCCCCTCTTGGGCGAAATGTCCCACTTTGGCATAATTCTTACTACCAAAAATAAGCGGACCTTTGTACCTCAGCATGAGGTTGTAGCCCTCGGGCACATAAACCCGATTGACCGTCCAATTGAAAGCCTCATAGCCTAAGTAAAGTCCCAAACACGCGACAATAGCAACAACTGTAATTCTAATAGACTTCATACTTTTCTCCTTATTCTTTTAGTTCTCGGGTTGAACGGCGGGAATTCCTTGAGCAGAACTCTCACTGAATTCTTTGAAAATGGATACCAGAGGACTAGACTCGCCCTTAATAGGACCGTCCGCTGTATTCACCATCATTGCACGATAAGCGGGGGCAATCTTCTTGAACAAAGTCCAACGAGCATACTCATTGCCATCCCCACTAAAGGCTGCTACAGCAGCTTTCCAACCCGCTGCTTCCGCCTCATTGTTGAACATGATAACTTCAGCTTCGGCCTTACCTTTAGCCAAAATCGCAGAAGCTAAATCTTTTGCCGCTTCAAGTCGCTCTGTTGCCACTTGAAGATCTTTGTTGGCAGCAATCAAAGCCAATTCCTGCTTTTTCTTGGCTTCCGTTACTTCAACAACCACTTCCTGATCGGCTTCAACTAAAGCTTTCTTCTGTAATACTAAAGCATTTTCAACAGCAAGTTCTTGTTCAGAAGTTTGCTGTTCAATTTGCTTCTCGTACTGTCCAAGCTGTTGAAAAGCAATTTGACAATCCCGAACAGGACCAGCAATCTTTTGAGGCGGGCGAATCTTGGTAATCAAAGCTTGAATGATTTCCACGCCCTGAGAACTACATGTCGCTTGAAGGTCTTTTTGGAATTCCTCTTGGAATTGAACGCGGGTTTCGCCAGAGATGAATTCTCTACCAGAATGGTTAGAACCCTTCAAACGAGCAAATGTGCGAGCATTGGGGAGGATAATCTTCTTGATGATTTCCTCATCAATCGCATCACCATTTTCTGTGTCATTATAAATGACATAAACAGAAGATGCTTTATCTGGCATTACCCTGAATTCAATAATCCCTTCCAGAGAAACCCAGAAACCATCCTTAGTTGGGAAGCCCAAATCTCCCGCCACGGTGCCAGCCTCAGACAAATTAAACCTCTGACTGCGGCAATCCACCAAGTTAATGTCAGTCACATAAGGATTGACATAATATGTTCCGGGGTCCAACATTGTATCTTGAACACCACGGGAATTGCTGTCTACCAAAAGAACATTTGGATCTTCAGGTACAGGGGCGCTCAAGTTAGTTACGATGCCCTTGAAACCAGCGGGGACAGTTACAGGCGAGAACATTTCAATATGTTCTGCGTAGTTGTCAATTGCTCGCTTAGGAGTACCAATAACCCAAGCATTCAAAGCATAACGTCCAGGTCGTAAGACTTCGGGGACAATACCCTTTTGGGTTTCTTCCCAGGCAATAAGAGTTCGTGGGGGTAGATCTTCCCCATAGAGCCGAACCCTCACTCCTAACTGACCCTCTGGAATTTCAATCTGAGGGTAAACTTCCCAATCCCAAACAAACGGGTTCTTGAAATACCGACCTTCTGCCAGTACGTCCTTTTGAACCCCTTTATACTCATCGGTTAAGGCAATCTCTTCATTGGGAGGAAGATCGGTGCCTGTCTTTTTCGTCAAAACTGCCAAACTTTTGCTCGGAACTTCAATCCGGCAGTTTGTGTAGATGAAAAAGGGAGAAAAAACCAAAATAAACACACCTAACACACACCACGCAATAATCTTTAGACCAGTCGTACTTTCCATTGCTTGCTCCTTTCATGAGAGCCATTCGAAAACATTCGTGTCTTTCCCATCATATCATAAAAACCGCCAATGTAAACTGGCGGTTTGGGTAAGATAGAACCTCTCAGGGTACAATTCCTATTCCAGCCACTCTCCATCCTTTTTAAATCCCCGCCTCTCTAATTCTTTATTGACGCGGGTTGCTATTTTTGCCCTGAAGAATTCATCCTCTTCTTCTAATCCATCGGCAGTCAAACCCATGTCGTCAAGAACCTCATCTATGAGGCGGCATCTTCTCTCTCGCCTCTCCAAAATACGCCGAAGTGTTTTGCCCAATTCCGCAGCACTTTCAGCTACCTTGCGAGATGTTTCCGCCGCCTCAGTATTTCCAGCCGCTTCTTCTCTAGCTGCAACCTGATCGTAAGCACTCGTAACCAAAGCAGACTTGTCAAGAAGTTCATCTTTCATATTTAATTTCGGTGTTGCCCACCTATATAGAGTATGAAGACATGTTCAAAATGCAATTTAACTAAAGACGAAACGCTATTTTCTAAGAACTCTTCCACTAAAGACGGGTTGTACGCATGGTGTAAGGCGTGTGCGAAGGAATACCGGAAAACTGAATATAAAAAAAACAAGGCTCAACACAAAGCAAGAAACCGCAAGTGGCGAGAAGAAAATGTTGAACATAATAAGGCTCGCAATCAAAAGTGGTTGAAAGAAAACGCCGAACACCGTAAAGTATATAAAAAGGAATATCGCAAAAAAAACCAAGAATCAATTAATGCTTATAAGCGGGAGAAATACCAACGAGACATGCAAAATCCTTACTTCAGGCTCAAGGAGTGTCTTCGTAATCGCCTCCGTAAATACATAAAACGAAAAGGAAACACCCAACGATCTAAAGACTTAACCGGATGCACCATTGAAGAACTTGTACTCCATCTTGAATCAAAATTTATGGAAGGAATGACATGGGACAACTATGGGAAGTGGCACGTTGACCATATCATTCCTATTTCCAGCTTCAATCTCACACTAGAAACCGAAGTTGAAAAATGTTTCCATTTTACCAATCTTCAACCTTTGTGGGCAAAAGATAATTTAAAAAAAGGCAATCTTATTCAGGATGAACTAACGAAAACTCACCCTTCATAACCCTTTTTATGTTCTTAGTCTTAACACCAAAACGATGATCTACACACCTTGATTCCATAAAATTGTAGGTGCGAATTTTATCGCCTCGGTTACCACTTCCAACTAAAAACCTACGTAACCTGCTGTACTTCTCATCCGACTTAGACCTGTAGTGATCCTGCACTTTGGCTGTTAGGACTTTTAATGCAGTACGACGATTGGTATGTTGATCTCTACCGTTTATGAAAACAGACAGTTTAGTAGGCAAATGTTTCATCCTAACTGCGCTGTCCGTCTTGTTTTGGTGTTGACCACCTTTACCGTGACCCCCTTGTGTGGTCACTTCTAAATCAGACTCTTTTAAAACAAGCCCATTTTGCTTGTGAATAGGCAGGATTGCTACCTTAATATAGGAAGTCTGCTTTCTGCCTTTGGATTCGGTTGGTGGGATTCTTTGGCAACAATGCTGCCCACCTTCATACTGAAAAGCCCTACCTGCGCCTTTGCCGAAAAACCTAACGGTAACATGCCCGTTAGTGCTTTCTAACAATTCGCTCTTGAGGTTAAGGGTTTTCGCATATTTAAGGTATGCAGCAAGCAATTCATCAACAAAGATTTTGGAGTCTTCACCGCCTTCGCCAAATTGAATCTCTACAACTACTTCATTGGTAGTCTTAAGAAATTCTTTGTAATCATCTAATTCTTGGCTAAAGGCACCCCCTGTTCTTCAATGCTGCATTGCTAAAGACACCCCCTATTCTTTTTTTTCTCTTTCATCTTTCATCTCCTTTAGATGGTTCATAAGTCTAGGCACCAAATCGGCTGCCATTTTCTTTATTGTATCATATTCTATGTAGGGTTGAATAGCCCCGGAATACTCCAAAACATTGACATTTACCTCTTTTGGGGGGAAGTAAGTATCCCCCAACCACGATCCCTCTTCCCTCTCATGATCTAGTTCGTGTTCCAAGAACTGTACAATTTCAAAACAATTTGCATCATCTTTAGGAACGAACCAATTAATATAGCCCGGCAATGAATGTTCTTTGTGGGCTGTCGGCAAACCCGGTTGGTAATGGAACATCGTATAGGTTCCCCACCGGAAAATAATCTCCTGGTGGAGTGACCACAACTTCATCAAAAAACCAGATATTAAGTCGTCGCCGTTCATTTTATTCATCCCTCATCGGCTTCAACCTTCCAGATAACACTTTACCTCTTAGCGGGCAGAAAGCCCCTACCAATTCTAAAAGAATTGGCTGGTCATAAGCGAAGTGAGCGGAGCGAACGAGCATGACCAGCCCTTTAGGGTAGTGGGATGAATGCCCGTGGGCTAAAAATGTCATAAAACATGACGCAAATTAACGCAAGATGAAGCTGGTTTCATAGGACTCACTGCCTTCAACTTTCTTTCCCCAAGAAATCGGCTCAAAAATCAGTTTTCTTTGCTCAAAAAATGTTCTGGCACACTATATACAATGTATGAGCAAGGAAAACAAAGATAAAGATATGCTGGTGCGAGTTCAGCCCACGCTCTTTGAGAAATTCAAGGAGAAGTGCGAAGCAAACTACAAGAGCATCAGCGAAGTCATCCGAGACTTCATGCAACAATACATCAAAGAGGACAAGTGAAACATCTATATTCTTACAAGTTCAGTCTGAAACCAACAGCACAACAAGAAGTCTTGCTTAACAAGCACTTCGGTTGTGTAAGATGGGTCTATAACCATTTTTTGAATGAACGCATGGAAGAATACAAAGCAAACAAGCGAAGCCTCAAACGAAGTGATAACGAGAAAGAACTGCCAACGCTCAAGCAAGAATATACTTGGTTGAAAGAAGTAGGCAGTCAATCACTGCAATACTCGGTCGAATGTTTGCAGAACGCATACAACAATTTCTTTCGCAAGTGCAAGCAGAAAGCCAAAGGCAAGAAAGGTTTTCCTCGTTTCAAGAAGCGGCATGGTAAGCAGTCCTTCAAGGTTAAGCAGAATATCCACTTAGTTGAAGGCAAGTTGATGTTTCCTAAGTTCTTGGACGGAATTGCTATTGTTCAACATCGTGAAGTAGAAGGCGAAATCCAGTTTGCTACTATCAGTAAGAACAAGGCAGGACAATACTATGTGAGCATTACTGTTTCCAGAGAGATGCCGCAACTTAGTCCTACTGACAAAATGGTTGGCATTGACTTGAATGTAAAAGCAAACGTGGATAGTGATGGCAACGCCGAGCCTAATCCAAGACCTGCAAAAGAATACCGAGCAAGATTGAAACTTCTCCATCAAAGAGTGAGCCGCAAAGAAAAAGGTGGAAAGAATAGAAGTAAGGCTAAGAGACAGTTAGCCAAGTTATACTTGAAAGTAACGAACAAGCGTGAAGACCATTTGCACAAACTATCGAAACGTATGATTGACGAAAACCAAGTCATTGTATGTGAAGACCTAAGTGTGGAGTCCATGCTTGCTAAAGTAAGTCCTGATGAACGCAAAGAAACTAGACATAAAGAGAAGAAACGTCATCAGGATATACAGGATTGTGGTTGGTCAAGTTTCCTCAACAAACTCAAGTATAAGGCTGAGTGGTATGGACGAGAGTTCATCCAAGTGAGCCGATGGTTTCCAAGTTCTCAGTTGTGTAATCATTGTAGTTGGCGTTATCACGACTTGCCAAAAGATTGCAAGGAATGGACATGCTGGAATTGTTGGGAGTATAATGACCGTGACCACAACTCAGCGAAAAACATCCTTGAAGAAGGATTGAGAATAAGAACCTCTGGAACAGAGGGAATAGCCTATCGCCCTGATATAAGACCCGCTATGAGTGGGCTATTGGTTGGATAGGAAGCCCCTACCCTTTAGGGTAGGGGTAGTTCACACTCATCAACTTGCATTAGAAGACCACGCCCAAGATGAATTTCTCCCACAACTATTAATTTCTCAGTTCCGTCTTCAAAATAAGCAGCAGTTGCTCCCTCGTTCTGTATAAGATTTGCAATCGCTCGTTGGTAGCCCAAATTGAGTGGTTCCGGCAACAGTATAATAGAATCTTTATTTTGATTGATCCAGTCCAGAATCCCAACCAAAGAACTTTCCACAGAAGGCAACATGACAACATCTTTAGCCACAGCAGTCCTCCCTAGCTGGACGAAGATTACCACAAACAGGACACTTTAATTCTTCTTCAATCATATTTAATCTTGTCAACAATTGATCTACTTTTTCTTCATTCTTTTCCTGTTGCTGCGTCACTTCAACAACCAACCTAGCAATCGTCATTTCAGTATGATTGCTTAAAACTATATTGCTCCCCGTCTTGTTATCAATCAAAAGAGGCGGGCGTCCTTGGATTTCAAACCTTGGCATCTAATCACCCAATTCTCTCAAGGCAATCTGTTTCATATCTTCGGGAGAACAAGTTGTGCAAGTTCTCGCCGCTGCAAACACCTTTGAGAAAAAATCTGCAAGTATGGTTGAATCATAAGACTCAGGAAAATCATCCTTCAATGATCCAATCATAACATTTAAAACAAAGATGCAACCTTGGCTCTTTATCAGTCGCTTAAGTAACCATCCAATCATTTAATACCAATCCTTTCTGAGTTTTTTCATACGAGCCCGAGTTTTCTTTTGTGCCTCAATCAACTCAGGGACCGCCTCATTTATTTCTTTGGTAATTTGTTTATTCTGCTCTTTGAGCAATTGGTACTCTTGCCACTCCTTAACCTCTTCGTCAGACAATCTCCTCACAAAAAGTTCACTATTACGAGAATAATAATGAATTTTAATTGTTGTTTCGGGTTTAGCACTTTTTAGCCTTTTTTGAATGGTCTCGCTCAAAGGGAGTTGAAGCATTTCCTCTAAAGTGAAAACATAATCTTTTCTACCAACAGCTTCTATATGTTCATTATAATGTGGACCCCTAAAAGCCCGAGGTCTGGGACCACCGTAAGTATGAATTTCCCAAATAAAATACTTATCCATCTTTCCAAACTAACCTTTCCTTGGGAGAACCAACCGCCTCACATAAAAATGGAGTCGGATCGGTCATTTCTAGTTCTTTCCTGCCCTGTTGCCATGATTTAGAAGCTTCCGTAGTGCCGTGCTTATACAACTCAACGTGCAACATGCTCCTAGAATGGCCGGGAATATCGGCGCGTTCTTTCCCCTCTCGCAAGACAGGAACAAGACAACCCACATAATCGCCACGCCTCACGGTTTGTCCCACTTTAACATATGGATTGATTTCACCATAACAAACCACTCCGCTTCTACCTTCAACCAACACGGCATCTGTATCATTCCACCACGGCGAATCGTCTTGGGGTCCGGTGAAACCCTCCACACCGACGACCGTACCGCCTTCTACGGCATGCACAGATTGATTTTCCATTCCATAAAGATCAACACCCGTATGGTTAGAATGCTTTCTCTGAAAACCGAAAGCACCAGGATGATAATTAATTGGAATTCCACTGCAATTCTGAAGTGGGAACTTCCATCGTAAAGCATCTGCTGTCGCTTTGGCAATATCAGCAATGTTAGCTAAAGCGCCCTCTCCCTCATCCTTACAAGCCAATTCCTTCTTGATGGGTGGAACCAAATGCCAACTGCCTTTGTGCAAGCCATTTAAGAAGTTTAAATTTCTAAAGGTGAGTGGGTTCTTCCACATGTGAGTATTCATTGCCGGGGCAACAACCACGGGGCGAGTGAAATCCCAAGCGTAAAACACACTTGTCAAAAGGTTATCACAAATACCCGCATTCATTTTCCCAAGCGTATTCGCCGTAAGTGGAGCAATTACAAAAACATCAGCCCACTTCCTCAACTCAATATGAAGAACGGGATCATCCTTTTGCCATTCGTACCGCCACATTTCCTGTGGCTCACCTTTGTATTCGCGCGTGTATTTCCAAGCCCATTCTTCATGCTCGGTAAAAACATCTACAACTTCTCGCAACTCAGAAAGTTTAACAAACGTTCTAAGTGCCGACTCTGTTACTACCACCTTGACTTCCCCAATCTCTTCAAGCGCGGCTACTAATTTGGGCGCAAGAGTGGTAGCAACAGAACCAGTCAAACCTAATAGGATTCTAGGCTTATCCATCAGAAGTCCTCAGTAGTATCTTTGTAGATATGATCTGTGATCTTGTCCATGATACCGCCAAGCAATCTTTGAATGTGCTTGAACAACTTATAGACAATATCATCCAACATACTCCAAGCCGCAGAAAACGGCCAGTAAGTCATCCAACAAATAATTCTTCCCTTATTCTTCCAAGCCTTCGGCTTGATTGTAATAATTGGATCGCCACGATCATCGTCTGGATCGCGGGGGTTGTAATACTCATTAGTCCATCGCCCCCAACGAGTATTATTGCAAAGGTGTTCTGACCATCCTTCCTTTTGATTATCAGGAACCTTCCAGGGGCCTTCCGTCATACCTCCCTCTTCTAACCAACGTCGCTTTTCAACGGTGTAAAGTTCGTGTTCATTAGTGGCATGAAAATACCACTTAATGCAACCCCACACGGCTCCAAGGGCAATATATCCCCCAACAATCCCAACACCTTTCCAGGGATTAGCCGCCAACCACCTTAACCATTCCGCTCCCGGTCCAAAAATCAGTATCAAAAATCCAAAAAACACGGCTACAGCAGTCGCGCCTTTGCCCGTCATTCCCCTCCCTTCCCGACGAATATCACTGAAATCTTCCTCTATTGCCCATACAATTAGACAAAATGCAGCAATAGACAAAATCCAAAACCAAATACCCGGCACTACAAACAAAGCAATCCAAGGAAGTTCAAACATTTCTTCTCTCCTCATAAAAAGGGAAATTGGGTTACACCCAAAGGCGACAACCCAGGGCACATATCACGAATTTTTTCTTCTATTTTCTTTACCCTCTCGCTTTTCCTTAGCTTCATTATACAACTTCCAACCGGGATAATTTAGAGCAATATATTCCGTTAATTGCTCATATGGCATTAGTTGTTTAAGGTTTATACTCATAAAAGTTCCAGTAGACAGTCTTTCTAGTGTTACATGAAACATAAATTACTCCAATTTTAATACTTTTTCTGCAACCACACGGGCAAGATGCTCGGGGTCTTGGGTGTCGGTATGGTATTCCTCCACTCGGAAATTCTCAGGGTCCGGTTGCGACACAATTAAAAGCTTGTGTTCGCCCGCCTTAATGTCACGTAAATCATTTGCCACAACGAATGAACATCCATTTTCCACGATGCTCTTCTTCGCCGCCTCAATTAATTGTGCTTTTGTGCTATCCACCAACAACTTAAACCCAACAAGATGGGTTTTTGGACAAATTTCTTTGATGATTTTAATAAGTTTTGGGGCGGGCTCTAATTCAATGTTCCATTCTTCACTTGATCGAATTTTCCCATCCACTTGATTTGCTACAAGATAATCGCTAACTGCGGCTGCTAAAATCACTACATCAAAGCCACCTAATTGCAGCAAGTCAGAAAGGGCAACCTGATATTGTTCAAAGGTTTTGTAAGTTTGTTCAAAATAGCGATCTTGGCACCTTAAATATTCTTCGTAAAGATGAGCGCCCCGCATAAAAGCAGGGGCAAACTCTTCTTGTGCGAAATTAATTTGTGTAGAAAATGGTGTTCTAAACTCAGCCGCCCCCAAATAAGTCAATCTTGTATTAGGATCGCCACAAAGGAAAATTTGACGCGCAATCTTAGCACCAAAAGTACCACGGCTCATATTCGTGATGCTTCTCACGCGGTCAATAGGGACTTTTGTGCCACCGCTAGTCAATAAGATCTTCATTTAATTATTCCTATGCGAACCAAAAGCAGGATTGGGAATAACACGCAAAGGTTCTTCCTCTTCTGCCATCATTTTATAACGACTTATAGCACATTGATTACACAAAAAACGATGCTCTCTATCATGTTCTTCCTTTTGCTCTCTCATTACTTTTTTAGTGGTCTCAGCCACCCACACCTTAGTTCCGCAATCAAAACAAGGTTCGGCGGTAGATTGATGAGCAAGATGAGGCGCAATCGTTACCTCGTCAATACGACCACACTGCACCAAAATCACACTTTCAGGCCAATCATCCATTGCTACCTACCAATACTTGCATTTGGTCCATCATAAAACAGAAAAGCCGGAACTGGTTTGTATACTAACAACTCCCTTTCTTCGGGAGTACGGCAAATAAGACTATGCCACAGCTTAATTCTCCTCTTATACTCTGCCGCAGCTTCCTCTACTTTCCTAGTAGTCAACTTACGTGTTGATTTGCGGGCTGTTGCAATATCCCGAGACTTAATATTAAAAGCCGTCATAGGTCGTTGTGCCCCAGAGGCAGGCTTTCCGAAAAATCCTCCAATCAACTCCAGACTCCATCCATTCTCAACATACATCCTACCCATCACCAAAGAAATGTATAATCTTTCAGCAACAACAACTGCTGAATTGTGATTCTTTATAAGATTTCCAAGAAAAGGCTTGCGTAAAACAGTTTCATGAGGCATACCACAAACTCGTTCAAGCAAAAACCTAACTACATTCGGGCTAGCTTTCCTCTTATCTTCAGAAAGCAACTGACGTAATAAATATGCTTTTCGCTCCCAATCAGAAGGATTCTTTTTCGTTGTGTGGGGAGATTTACCTCTTAATGGATCTTTACTTGCCTCCCAATTGTATTTTTTTAAAACTTGTCGTACTCTTTCTCTTGATATCCCAAACTGCTTTCCCACCCTCAGCAATGATGCTCCCTCTTTAACAACTAAACGTATAATCTCTGACTCTCTATCATTCACATCAACATTTGCAATTGTAGCCTTTACTTCCCCAACACCCACCTGAAAAACTCTTTGGCAATTCCAACAAACAAAAAAAGCGGGTGTTGGCTTCCCGGCTTCAGGAAGAATCCCCGTGACATTCTTCTCGCAACCGGGGCAAAAACTCTTTGCCATCAGTATTTTGCCGTATTTTTTGTGCATTACATCAATCTAAAACATGAGGCGGAACTAAAAATCTACAAAGTTGTACTGCCATATTCCACCCCTCTTGTGTAGGCACAAATCGGGCGATAGGTGACGTAAATCTCTTCTTGTCAGAGAAATGAGGATCAATTAACTTTTGATTCCGCAATTCCTCTAGAGTAATATCCTTATAGACAAGAATCTTTTCACCTTCATAATTGATGCAATCAGGGTATTTAATTCGAACTACGAGATAGTATTCTTCACAGATATCCCCACAAGCCCAATCTTCAAGAATCTCGTAGTTAGCAGGATCAGGATTAGGTAGCTTTTGGGCAGGCTCACGATCCACTACCACTACAAGAGGTTTTTCCTCTGTGGGGTAGCTGTCGCTGCTAAATTTTGGTCCAAGTCCCATGATAATCCCCAATATTAAAAAAGCCCACTCGCCCATAGGGCGAGTGGGCATACAGAAGATCACTTCTTCATCTTCTTTTTCTTTTTCTTTTTCTTAGACAGGATACGCGGACCAGAACGCTTGCCCTTTGTAGTTTCCTCGTCTTCTTTTTCGTCGTTCGCCAACGGAACTTCCCAGTACACTTCGCTGATGAAGTGCTTCCAGCTATTGCACGGGATATCACCCTTGAACAAACGGTACTTCGGCTTGAAAGGTTCTCTCGCCAACTTCATACCGCACTCTTCAGGGGTTTTGTCAGCTTTCTTACTGTTACAGGGCAAACATGCCAAGACACAGTTTAGCCATGTAGTTGGCCCGCCACGGCTTTTAGGAAGAACGTGGTCGATAGTTAGTTCTTCCGAGCCGGGCTTACAACCACAATACTGACAGGTGTAACCGTCCCGCTTGTAGATCGTTCTACGCGAGAAAGTAACACGATGCGTCGGCAACTTATCATATCTACTCAACACAATTACTTCAGGAATCTTGAAGAAATCATGCGTAGATGCGATGTAATCTTCACCCTCTTCGGGCTTTAATGCCGACCAATCATCCCAAGTGAAAGTGGTGAAGCTTTCGGGATGAACAATCAACGCTTTGGGTTGCCCGCTTGGGTGTTCTTTGGTCGGCGCATATGTTCCAAATAATAGGCTGACGGCATCCTTGATGGATACCACCCCTACCGGCGACCAATTCTTGTTTAACACTAACACCCTTCTGCGAGCTAACATTTTTTTCCTGCTTTCTGACGTTACCTAAGTCATGTCTAGATACCTTTAATAGAGTTTGAAAAAATGTTGAAACACCATTGTCCCAACAAGTAGCGACGGGCGGGTTTGAACCGCCACCCTTCGGCTTATGAAGCCGCTGCTCCACCAATTGAGCTACGTCGCCTCCAAACATAGTTATCCCCGTACAATTTGGTTTTTCTACTAGTCCTCCCAGGGGTCCACTCCATGCCCCAAAATAGTTAGTCCCTTCTTTTCCTCTCTTTCCTCATTTGCCCTAGTCATGGCTTCCCTTAAATGAGTAATAATCGCCCATTGTTTCTCATCTGCCTTAATCTCCGCAAGTTCCTCTTCCGTGGGATTTCTCAACTGTAAATTTTCCCCATATTTTAACAGGGAAGAACAGTAAAAGCAAATTGAGACATCCCCCTCTTTTGGCTGGGATTTTGCATCTGGTTGGTCACCCTCAAAAACTCCCGTGGCACCATCCAAGAATCCACCACACTCAGGACAATGACTGCCCGTTACAAGTTCGCCTTTAGGTATAGTTAATTGGGGTTTCGTCATCTGATTCTCCTAACAAAGCAATGCGATTTTCATCTTCTGTAAACCTCTCCGCTCGGGCAAGAGCCTTTACTTCCTTTACGCCATCGCCACCGTAAAAGGTCGCTACAAGTTGCTTCTTGTCCCTCCTTACCCTCTTAAACACTTCATAGTTTTGTCCCGCTTGTTCGTAGAAAAACATACGCACTCCTCACGGTTGCGTTGCTTTTCCATCCGGCAAGTATCCCCGGTAGGAGTCGAACCTACAGTCGTCAGCTTCGGAAGCTGGTGCTTTATCCATTAAGCTACGGGGACTCTATTACTTCAAACCCTAATTCTTCAGCAATTTGTGGCAATGTTGCCGCCTGTAATCCATGCAATGCAATATAATGGCGGGGAATTTTATATGTCCTGCCACCTTCCCGAACATTTACAAATTCACCCAACTTATCCACTAAATTTTGTACCACTTCTTCAGAGGCGGGGTCAATGTAATGCAACGGTTGACCACAAGCACAATCCATTTCTCTATCCTAACGTGAAAAATTAACCCATAGGGGAGCGTAAATGTGTATGCTTTTTGGTTTTATTCTTTTGAGAATGTGATAAGTTGCTTGGAGCGTACCACTTGATGCAATGTTATCATCCACTAATAAAATTCTACGGTTCCTTAACCCTGATCGTTCATGCTCAGGACGAACATCTACTTCAGGATCAACTTCCCAATTTCTTACATAAGGTCTAAGGTGTTTAAGATCTCGCCCCAAATTCTTAATTTGGCCTCTTGTATTCTGCAACTGTTGCTGCATTCTTTGTACTTTTTTCCTCTGCCATTCCTTATCCGAATAATTTTGTGCAAGTGAATGCGTGTCAATTGTTGGAGACTCTAGCTTTCTCAACCCTCGTACTGCGGTAACGCCATATCTGGATGCTAAAGCCTCGCCTAACTTAGTGTTAAATGAACTCCCGCTTTCAGGATAGACAACATAATCGTATGGAAAACTGGGGCGGATTCTTAAATAATTATCAACTGAAAGTTCTATTAACCACTCTTGTAGTGTTATATCGTGGGGATGATTGGGATATTTTACCTTCTTCAGAAATGCCTTTTCTATTACACCCGCAAACCGCCTCTTATATTGTATACTCTCTGTTGTTTCATCCAATTCTTCCTGCAATTGTGCTTTTCTCTTTCTCAAAGAACCAACACTTTGAGCATTATCTCTCCTTGAGCTAATATAAGTTCTGAGGCGTTTCTGTCCTATTCTGTTTAACGTCCCATCTGTTTTACGTTTTAACAGTCCCATTGATTCCAATTTAGAATTCACAGAATCAAACAGGTACTCAAACAGTTTATCGTCAAACAACCCTTTCTCTATCCACCGATCATACTCTTTATCAATAATATCTCTTACTTTTTGGGTCATACCCGTGGCGCGACTATTGGCGACCTTCAGGGCAGCCGTAACCTCTTTTAGTTCTTTCTGTAATTCGCTTTTTCTCTTCTTTAGTGCTTGTGAAATCTCTTCTTCAGGGACAGAAAACTTAAATCCGTATAAAATTTGACCGTCAAAAGAGGGTAGTTTGTCTTGTATTTTGAAGTTTGGCAGTTGAGTTGCTTGATTTAAGGGTTCAATCTTAATAAAATCTTCTGGTCTATCCTCAAAGCTAAAGTCAATAACATCCCGTCCGTGTAAATCAGTTACAGCTTGTTTTGCAACACTCTTGTTCTTGAGTTTAGAAAAAACACGCCAATCTGGTGGTACATTTTGGACATTTACTCCAAAACCTTCTAACCATTGTTTAAAATCAAGCGTAAAACCATGAGACATAAGTTTATTTATGTCTCTTCGGGCGGTTTTGGTGTTGAATCGCCTGTGTTATCTCTATGCCCTCTAATGCCTTTTCGGTAATCCGGTGGTTCATCTACTAAATCACCCGCAGATTCAACAATCCACCCATTTGTCCATTTCCCAGTATCTTCATCCTTTAATTTCAACACTTTCCCAACTATAGCAAACTTCTCGGGAAGAAAGGAAACCATTCTGGCTTCTCCATTCTCCACTTTTCTTGTAAGACGGCATTGCCTGAATTTGGGCTTCTTTTTCTTCATAGCAATACCCACCTATGACCCTCTCCAGAGCGTATAAATTGAATATTTAATCTTTCTCCATCAGGGAGCCTCATATCACCTAATTCTTCTTGCAATTGTTCAGTTTTACCACAGAGCCCATTACCGGCATTAAAATAAGCTTGCTCACTATTATCATAATGTCTAGCTATTTCCACCGCCTCTAAGAATGAATAAACCTTACCGGACTCTGGGTGTGCGAAATAACCCCACTCTTCAGGGTCTTTATGTTCATAATGCTGGCATAGGATGATGCTTCCCCAGCTTAATTCTGTTAATAATTCTCCATGTGCTACATCAACATCTTGTGAATATTCATCAAAACCTATCATAGAACTACAATGAACCGCTTTTTTCCCACTTGGGCTTACCCAAAGCTTAGCTTCAAACCCTCGTTCTTTGTGGGTTTCTCCCGTATCCGTCCAACCTCTTTCTCGCAACCATGCCGTATCATCCTCCACAGTTTTAACGGCATCATCGAGAAATTGCTCTAATTCTTCGCCTGTTAGTGATGTCATGTGAAAGACGCCTCAAATAATTCTGTACTTTCTTTTAATTCAAATGAATGTCTGGTATTCTTAAGTCCGAAACTCACGGTGTATTTTCCAGGGAGTAATCTTGTCCAAAGTCTTCCCACTTCTTTCTGGACAAAGTTTCCTTCCTCATCGCCCACCCAAATCTCCGTTTTTGGGTCTTTGGCTGTAATCTCAAGAGATTTATAATCCTTGGGATCGTACTCGGGAAGGGCATCCATTAATTTTCTCCTGGGTGTTAGAATCCGTGACGTACCACGGGGCAAGCCCCGTGGCTTCTCAGTTCATTGAAGACCACTGCCACATAGGGCTGTAACCTTATCTTCTCCCTGAGCGTTAATTTGGGTGCGTCCCACCCTATTATTTCCTAAATTCTCAATTAAACTTTGTCGATCAAAAGCAAACGCTTTTATGTTATTCGCCGCAAGCACATCCCTATCATGGAGTTTTCCACACTCTTTACAAGTCCAAGACCTGTCTTTAAGTCGCAATTCGTGATTGATTACTCCACAACTACACATCTTGCTTGACGGATCAAACCTTCCGATTTGTAGGATGTTAGTCCCATACCACTCGCCCTTGTATCGTAGCATTTCTACGAATTTTGACCAAGAGGCAGATGATATTGAACGAGCCAACTTATGGTTTTTCAACATTCCCTGCACATTCAAATCTTCAAGGCAGACCGATTGGTTCTCTCTAATCAACCTTGTAGATAATTTGTGCAGGAAATCGTTTCTTTGATTGGTAATTCGTTCATACAATTTAGCAAGTTTAAGCCGTGCTTTTTCTCTTCGTTTGCTTCCTTTTTCTTTTCGTTTTGTCCATCGGTCAAGTCGTTTCAACTCACCAGTGGATTTTTGTAAATGCTTTGGGTTATCAACCTTCTCGCCAGTATCCAAAGCGATGAAATGTTTTAGTCCAAGGTCAATACCCACTGCTTTATCTTGTTTGGGCTTCTTTGGTTTCTTTGGCTTATCTGGCGTTTCCACCAATACCGAAGCAAAGTATTTTCCAGTTGGTGTTCTACTGATGGTAACGGTCTTAATTTCTCCATTGAATTTCCTGTGCAGGACTGCCTTGATATTCTTTACTTTGATAATGCTAATTGTTCCCGCCTCAAAATCAACTTTTGATTTTTGAGGGCATTGAAACGATTGCCTTCCTACTTTTTTCTTGAACTTCGGGAAGCCTTTCTTCTGTCGAAAGAACCTTGTGTAAGCATTATCAAGATTACGGAGAGCCATTTGTAGTGTTTGACTATTGACTTCTCCTAACCATTCCAGTTCTTGTTTTAATTTCGTCAAGCGTGCGGATAATTCAATGGACGATAGTGATTTTTGTGTTTCCTGATACTCTTTGATTCGTGTTTCTAATCCCCAATTATAAACGAACCTTGAACAGCCAAAATGCTTATTCAAAAGTGTCTTTTGCTCATTCGTGGGGTAGAGTCTGTATTTGAATGCTTTAAGTATCATCACCTTTATATAGTGACGACACTTTCATTTCTTACGGAAAAATTCTATTTTCCGTAAAATAATTTATCCACACTATGGCGGCTTACATCCACGACCCAAGGGCTGGCACTTTTGTTCGTCTCGCTACGCTCAACTCGCTCTCAGTGCCAGCATTTTTGCTCCGCAAAAATGTCATGGTTTTACGCCGCCGATTATAACAAAGAGGACTCAAGAAAATTGTTAAATCAGGGGCTTGCACTACACCTTGCTCTACTGCAATTAATCTATCCAATCCTTGCTCTAGCATTTCCTCTTCCATGCTCCATGTGTCAATCCAATGAGAGTCGGAAATGTCTTTTGCATTTTCCAGTAATTGTCCCAATCTCCAATCAGGGTTTTTCTCCCACAAAATTCTGATCTTTTCTAATATCTTTGGGATGCGCTCTGGATCACGCATGTTAGCCTCACTCGTTAATCTTGAGAGGTTTGCCATAATAAATCAAAATATTGTAACGCACAGAATCCGCAGCCTGTCCGTATCGATCATTCTCTAAAGTAAAATCAATAAGAACACAACCTTCAGGGCAAAGTTTTTTAAGAGCTTCAGGAAGGGGAATATAACGACTGCGAAAATTATATTCCTTTTTCGTCCTTCCAAACCACCCCTTCTTTTCTACTTCTATATCAACAAAATCATCAAATACCCGAACTTCTTTCGTTTCTTTATCAACCACAAACCGACGCTTGACTTGGAATACATTTTCAAATACTTCTGGGTCTATCTTCATCCTTAAAGTCCCTATTTTTTAATTGGAATACTTGCTAACTTTCTTACTTTTCCATCTATCATCCCAAGCAATACCCTAACCCACTTACAACTCTCCATGTCAATGACAGGTGGACTAAGCCAAACCTTATCTGCTTTAGCAATAAATTCTGAATTATATCTCATAGTACGCCCGGTAGGACTCGAACCTACGACCTACAGATTAGAAATCTGTTGCTGCTGTCCTCTGAGCTACGGGCGCTCCAAATCTTCCTTTCTTGTTGTAAAGCCTTAATCAAATCATCAATGTCTTCAGGTACATCTAATGAAATTTGCACCTGTTTGCAATCATCTGATAATTTCATCAAACCAACGTAATCAATTACCAAATCATAATCGCCAGTTTGAACATGCTCGTCTACACAAACATCCCACACACCTTCAGAGCCATTACCAGCCAAACCCATTCTCTCTTCATCCATTTTATCACCTTTAAAAATCGGCCTGGGGGCAGGACTTCACCTTTTCACCTTCCCCCTAGACCGATTTAGCAACATCTAACTTCGGGGGATTCTAATACGTCCGCAATCAAATCTTCATCCCTTAAACCTTCCGGTATGTCGTTCCCCGGACAAACCCACGCAAATTCAGGATCGCGGTGGCACAATAAACCATTTCGCTCTTCCATTCTGGTTACTTCAACAGGAGCTAAAGCAAACAAACCGTACTTCAATAAAATCTTACGAACGGCTTGCTGGTCAGCATTCAAATCAGTAATTACTTGCATACTTGTTCTCCCCATTCTAAATAAATTTCTTCCATTTTTTTAACATCCAGTCCCACAAATCCACCTTCCTTTGAAATCGCCTCATTATTCATTCTCTCCACAATATTTTGAGGCGGCTTAATCAACAGTGGAATTACATTGTAACAAAAATGAACCGACTCATGGGGATGTTCCCGCATCGCTCTAAATAAATGAGGCGCGGCTTCTTCTCCCATAGCGACAACGGCAACGCAACTTGGATCATCGGGCTTATGAAATGACATAAAGGCATTTCGCTTGTGGTAATCCAAAACGTGCTTTAGAACGCATTCATAAGTCACTGTATCACTCAGCATCGCCATCATCCCTACGATAATTTCGCAGTTCGCCAATAACTTGTGCAACCTGCAAGGGGTCAAGTTTCAATTCATTTTTCAGGAAACCAAAAACACAAGCATCATGTTCAGCCGCTTCTGCACAATGCAAAAGGTTCATCGCATGTTGTCTTGCAACTTCAGGAGTCCATTGAGTCTTCCTGGTATCTCCTTCCCAGAAATAATGCACAAATGGCTTCCCTTCAGGGTTACAACCAGAAGCCATGCTTATTCGTTCTCGCCCATCCGGGGGATCATCGGGAAGTTCTTCTACTTTGAAAGTACCCAAATTATCTTGAGCAATTTCATACGCATCTTCTAGATTGCCAGCTTCTACTTCGTAACTGAAGAGGTATTTCGGCATTAGAATCCCCCACTAAAAATGAACCAAAGAAACAAAATGGTTCCACCCACTACGACTAGGGATGCTAAGTATTCCCTAATTGTTGGCGTTCCTTGTACCATTTCCATCTCCATCTTAGTTTTTTCCACACGCCCCACGGAAGGTCAATTTCATAATTATAAAGATGTATGGATTTGCCATCTTTGCGATAATATATTATGCGGGAAAAATCATCCATTCCATACATCCATACATTCTCTGTAACTTCTACTTTACCGACGCCTGGAACTTGAACGATGTTTGATCTATGAAGATGAACTACGATAGGAAATCCAATTTCGGGAAGATCTTCCAAATAAACTGCGGTTGCCTTTATTTGATAGTCCCCAAGACCCCGACTATACTCAGTCGCCGGGGGCCACAACGCCCAGCCTAGCAGTAAGAATTTAGCCATTTTCTCTTGCGGCTGTGATAGCGTCTTCCAGCCATCCTTCATTTTCAAGACCGCTACACTGACTACATGTTGAATAAGGTCGGAACAAGTAGTCTTCGGGCAGCTTTTCAAGTGGAATGCCACAATGGCGACAATATGTGAATACAGGCGATCCAGCAGGCAGAGTGGAATTATTCACCTTTTTGACTTTTTCATCTACAAATTTCTTACGTCGAACAAATTGAAGAATCGCCGTTTCCTTCGCCAGTTCCATTGTGGTCGGAGGAACATGTCTTTCTTCAACTGCCATCTCTTCCAGCAGGCCAAAAAAGTCATCACTCATGCTCATTCTTACTTTTCCTGATATCTACGGTCTCTTCTTCTTAGTCCACCGAGAATTTCCATCAAATCATTAAGAATGAATCCCATTCTAAAGTCAAACTCTACTTTTTCCGTGCCGCCACTTGGAATTTGGTCACGATAATCAGTCAAAACTTGTTCTGCCAACTGTTCCGCATTCATGAAAACGATATTTCGCATTCTACTTGCAGCTTCTTTACATATCGCCTCAAATTCCGCATCACTTACAGCTTCATTAACATTCATCTTATCACCCATTCTTATCATACCATAAAAAATAGCATTGTAAAGCATCCCCGGCAGGATTCGAACCTGCGACCTACAGTTTAGGAAACTGTTGCTCTATCCCCTGAGCTACGGGGACTCTATTATTAAAACAGTTAAGTTTTTGCTTTTTTCTCTGTTGGCTTAGCCTTCATATTAGCCTTTACCTCTTCAGGCTTAATTTCAGGTTTTTTGCCATTCCCATTTCCACGCCCATAATCCGTAATATAAAACCCTGTGCCCTTAAAAATAAGTCCGCAGCCACCCGAAATAACCCGCCTCAATTTTAATTTGCCACAATCGGGACATTTCTTTTTAGGTCGATCTTTAATACCTTGAAAAATTTCGGTGGTTTTCCCACAGGCATCGCACTCATAATCATAATGTGGCATTTTTCTTCCTCGCTTTATACTTCCTATCAAACGAGTCAAGTTTAGCCAAATCCATATTGGCTGATTGACTCCGCATTTTCCCGCCTTCAAAAAATAACTCTAACATTCTTTCTCTGGGCAGGAGTTTAGTGGTTTTATCATCAACCCGTGGTCCCCAGCCCAATCTTGCCATAAAATTCAGCAATGCATCGGGATCATAGTGTTTGCTTGCATATTCTAATACACTCGCTGCCCCGTCGCGCTTAGATAGCTTCTTCCCCTGAAAATGTATCAATCCCACATGGGCATACTTGGGAATCGGAGCCCCAGATGGTGAAACCGCATCCAACATTTTATATAGTGCAATTTGCCTGCTTGTATTGGTAATGTGATCGTGACCCCGAATTACAAAATTAATTTCGTAATTCCAATCATCTACAACACACGACCAATGATAAGTTGCCATCCCATCTGATTTAATCAGAACAATACCTTTATTGATATGGCCTTTATCATCTTGGGAAATTGGAATTTCACCGGCAATTTCATCTACCCAAAAGTCAGGAACATCAATTGGATTTGAGATAATCGCCCCATTTTCTTCTCTAGCAAACCCTTCTCGCACCAGAGATTGAGCCATCCTTTGATATTCGTCAACATTATTACATTGTTGAATAATTGTCTCATAATCAAGACCCAACCAAAGCATACAATCAATAATGTTAGCCGCATGTTCCCATTTGCTTCTTTCCCTATCTGTATTATCCAAGCGCAGAAAGAACTTCCCCCCTGTAGAGCGGGCTGCTAACCAGTTAAAGTAGGCAGTTCGGGCTGTTCCCAGGTGGAAATCCCCCGTTGGAGAGGGGGCAATCCGGGTATTGTAGGTATTCATGGCTCTTCTCGTACAATTTCAGTATCCAGAGCTACGTTTACAAACAGCGTAACTTAGGCCAGTGGAATCATCTGTTAAGACGATATTTCCATTTTCCTGAATGAGTTTCGCTGTTCTGAAATCAAAGTCATTATCAAGTACATTTACGCACTCAATTCTAGCCCAAGGAATTATTCGCTCAACACAATCTCCTACAGCCACACTTTTTTCACCCATTGCAGATGATGAACCAAAATGAAACGTCCTACATAGTAGTCGCACATGAGTAATGGTGTATTCTTTGAGTTTTCCGATGAATAAATGATTTTTAGCCTCTTTATAAGGTTTTACTGATCTTACTTTCCAAATTTCGTCGTACATAATTCTCCTAAATTAGTGGAGGCGAGGGGATTCGAACCCCTATCTCACAAGATCTCCCGAAGGTTTTAACGTGTGGCTCTCCCGTTGAGCTACGCCCCCTGGATTATATACCCGACAACCGACGACCAATTGTAGGATTTAATCCATCCTGGTTGCATTCCACTTCTGGTTCTGCACCATTAAAAACAACATCTGACTGGTTAATCACCTTAGTCAAAATTGGCATTTCCACAGCAGCAATCTCACGACGAGTAATAACCAAATCAGGATTACTACGAGCTTCATGCCGTTCGGGAAGATTACTAAGCTCTTCCGCTGTGAAAGCACGCTCTATGTGCCTTCTTTGGAAATAGCCGCCTCTTTTATCTCTATCCCGAGTATCATTCCAATTAATACCCTTCTCTGAGAAGAGTAATTCTTGGATTTCATCACAACTCTTATTCTGCAACCGAGCATGCGAAAAGTTCGCTTGACCCAGCATTTGAATTGAATTGCGCGTTGCATCTTGTTCCCTCCAAACAAGAGCATTTACTGCCTCTGCTTTGTTTGGAACACTGAAACAACGACAATCAAACTGCGGACGTTGCCCTGCCTTTGAAGGAATATAATCCTCCAAATGGCTCGCAAAATATAACGAGGCGGCTGATGCCAGTAGTGAATTTAACTTATCCACTTTACCATCTAGGTGAATTTGCGAATTATGACTTTCAGCATACAAAACCAACGTGATTTCATCGCTTTGGGTGTATCCGATACATGCATTCGTTTCTTCAACTAGATATCGGGTTGTTCTATCCATAAGATCGGTCATTCCACGATCAAACGGACGGTCTAATCCTCTAGTGAATGTGTGAAATGCTCTCCCGTCCAGACGAATTACCGCTGGAACTAGGGGCATTAAATAAGTTAAATTTGAACCGAAGTGTCGCTCATAGAACTTCATTCGGTCGCCTAAACTTTCATGTTTTGGCATCATTTGCTCCTTGTGACCATTTTCCTGGCTTCGGGAAAATGGTACAATTCCAATTAACCGTTAGCCTTTTCCTCAAAATCCTCAGGACACCACCCCCCGCCTGCCGCAAGTCTAGCCATGTCATACATAATTTGCATCAAATTAACATCTTGAACAGTTCTCATAATGCCCAACGCTTCACTTGCAGCGGCGATAAGCTCAGCGCCTTCTTCCATTTCGCCAACAGCATTGCCTACCGCACCATCAATTGCATCCTCAAGCTTCTTAATGGTTTCCTTCATCATCAATCCTCCCAAGGGAACTTGATCCAATCTTCACCCTTTAGCCGAGTGAAGAAATCAGGCTTATAAACATCATTCGGCTTCCAGAACAAAACCCCAACTGCATCCTGTTCTCGTAGCCCAAAATGCTCCCGAAACGTAGTAATCGTAGAACCGCCATCAACTAAATCGTCTATAATTAAACACGCCTCAAAATTTGAAACATGAAAAGACGATGTTTCAACTAGAGGCGCAGTGCGGTATTCAGTATCATTATAGTGGCTTATTCTTACCGAAAAATGCGGTAAGCTAAGAGCCTGGGCTACTTTCCTACTTAAATAGACGCCTCCCTCTCTAATCCCAACAACAACGTGAAACTGTCTGCCACTTTGTTTTACCTGAGATATTAATTCTCTTAAAAGAGCATCAATTTGTTGATCGTTATAAAATACTTCGTTCATAATAGAAGTATTTTATAATATATCACCTTAATCTGCAAGGAAATACTTTGGTAACTCTATTCTCTGGGAGCGGACCTCTCATTTTAAAACATTTGGGGCACATATCACAATCAAACATACTATGTATGCCGCCCCATAAAAACTTATGCCAATTGTGACCGCCTGTAATCCAACACCAAAACTTTTGCCATTTTGTCGTTGGGGGCACAGAAGTATTGGGAAACTTCTCTCGGGCATAAAATTCTTGCGGTTCAACCATATCCAACTCCCTTAAATCGATAAAGTCATTTGGACCGCCTTTATCCAATGTGAGCCTCACGCTGCTGCTCTTAGACATGCCATTATCTCTTGATCTATTTCCTGATTTATCTCCCGTGCCAACAACTCCGTTAGCTCGCTTTCACAATCTAATTTGTGCCATTGTCTTAAATCCTCTGCCGAATCACGGGACCAAACAGCCCTAAGCTTTCGGTCTTTAGGAGGCGGAGGAACAGAGGCTTTAGGCGGAGTAAGAGCAGTAGGTGCTGCCACAAAGGCGGCAAACGCTTTTAAGAATGATCTACGATTCATTCTCTTCTCCCTTAGAAAGACGCTTTTTTCGCTCTTGATACTTAACAACAATAATAAATATCACAAGAGCAGCAATCACCACCAAAAATGCCCAAGAGGTTGCTAGGTACTTAAAGAAAATGCCAACACCGACCCAACCGTATTGTTGGACTCCCTCATATGTAGCCCAACCCAACGCGCCAACATACACGGCAACCAGAAGAACCCAAAAATACCAAGGCGGCGGCTCTGGATTCTTTTTCCGCTCTTCTAAGCGTTCGTTCCATTGTTTGAAAAATTTCATTCTATCACCTGTATGAACTGCCTCAAAGGTCCAAATTTGATTGGAAGTTCTAAAATCTTGCCGGAACCATCAAGAAACGCCTCAACAATCTTCTGGGTGATATCATCCGGGGCGGTTGTCTCGTTCTGCCCAACTGAAAGATGCCAAATTGGTTTTGGGAAATCAGGAACTATTTCATACGTTAAGAATATTTTTAAACTCAAACCCTCAAACTCAACATCTCGCAATCCCTGTTTGGGAGCTATAACATTCTCCCTAAGATCGTGGGGAAACTCTCTTGCCACACGGCGCATATCCAAAACCGTATCGTGCAAGTCCATGATTAATTCTCTTCAGGATGAATTTGATGTTGTTCGTAAATCGTCTCATTTGGCTTTTCGCAATGAATATGCCAACGAGTAATCTCTGGATTCCACCTAACAAAACACTTCATTGCAATCGGACCATTCTCGTATTCCCGCAAATCAAATTGCCTCATTGTCATTGCCTGAGATGGTGCAGGCGATTTTAAAGAACTACAGAGTTCCTCATTGTTTTCAAAAAATTGAGCCAATGAAGCGAGTTGAGAAGGCAAATCAGGGACGGGGATTCGACCCTTTTGTATATCATCCTGTAGCTCTGGGCTAAACGAAACTGCATAAGGAGTTAAACCCTCTTTGGGAGGATCAAGAGACACCTTAATTCTTTCATCCGGCACGATGAGTCTCCTTAAGATAATATGCATTGCAGAATCAAAAATAACAGAACTGGAAGCGAAAACATGACGCCTCCAATTATCACTGTTACCCTCCAAAGCCCTTCATACCCTGGATCGGGTTTTCCATTCCACCAGTAAGTGACTCCACAGCCTATTAAGAAAACTATTAAAAGAATAAGTCCACTGTTCATTAACACACCTTCGCGGACGATCCGCCACCTGATTTATGAGAGGCGGTATTCCCCGATTTGTGTCTTGTGAAACAAAATCTCTTGGGTGGGGGATCAGGCGGATCTTCGTCGGGGCCACACCCGCATCCACAACTGTTTTCGGGTTTTGGCACACCATTGGACATCCCTGGTCCTACACCTGTTACTGAATTTGCACCCATAGATACCTCCTGTATCTATTTAGTCCATTTCCTAAGAAGTCTTACACGTTCTTTGCAAAAATCTCTTCTCTCGTCAGACGACAACGATTCAACATTAGAAACTTGCACCCACGTTGCCCAAACATCATCTTCTTTCGGAAAAGAAGCTACATGCTCTCGCAAACAAGTTAGCCACTCTTCGGGCAATCTATCTAATTCCTGTTTGGTTATGTGTTCAAAGATTGAATTGATAGCTTCATGCTTCGTAATTTTGCCCTGTTCGTATCGCTCAATAATATTTACAGCCTTGTATTTTCCTGAACGTCTATGCACTTCTTCAATCCCTAAATTTGCGACTTCTTTTTGTGACTGCTGATTATTACATTGATTACAAGCAAGCACAGTACGAGCTTCAGACGTATGATTAGGCTCCCGCCTCTTTTTATGTAATTTACTTCGTAGGTGTTCTAAGGTAGCTCTCAAGGGGAAGTTGGAAAACCTCAAGGGCATATTTTGTTTGGGTGCAACTTGAACCAAAACCGTAGGCTTACCGCAGTAATAACAGTTGGGATTCTCCAACCAGAGTTTCATTAACCTTTTTCTATTGCGTCCCGTGTGCGCCATGTCTTACAGAGTTAATCTTTTCTTGATTTATAATTGTCTCAATAGCCCCATAGTCCGCATGATTTATCTCTACGGCGGCTACCTCGCCAACTATTTTACCATCTTCTTCAACATCTTTCAACTTCATACTTATACAAACTTCCAATAATTTATGTTTTTGCCAAGGGGTAAGGTTCATACACGCAAGCCATTTAACTTCTCCATCCGGTGTCTTTCTTCCAGCTAGCCTCTTTTCCGCCATTTAAGATACCTCGATAACTTGGGGTGGGATTTCAGTTTGCTACGAGTGTTGTATTTTCTGCCCAATTCCTTTTCTTTAGCTACCGTGTGTATCATCTTATGACACAGTTTGCAAACATCCATGCCTTCTTGAAGTTGTTCTTTGGTGTATCGTTTCTTGAACCATTTATTCTTATGAAGGGTGCTTGGAATGAAGTGGTGGAAATTATAAGCGTCTTCGCAATTGCAGAATTCACAGCTTGATCTTACAGAAGTCTTCCCATAGTTTTCTTTCTCTTTCATAAGTTCTCTTCGTTTTTCTAGGCGGTTCCCAATCGCTTTTATCACCTTTTTCAAACGCCTCTAATGCATTCCTTACCTTTCCTATATCCACTTCATATTGATCTTCCCAATCTTGTTCAGCATGCCCCCAACTCTCATCAACATGCTCCCCCGCGACAACGCGGTAATAATCAAAACCTAATGAGGCGGCTAATGCTCTGTAATATCGGGGCGTTCTCTCTTCACGATGGATTTCAAATATCCTGGCCCCTTCTTGACAACAAATAATATTAGCAAAACCCGCCCCGTGTGTCCCCCCAACAGCAATTGCCTCATGCATTACCCTAAACTGCTCGGCCATTGGCATAGTTTCAAAATGAACCGTTTCATACCCATAATGTTCAAACAGCTTCCTTATTTCCACTTCATTTTCAGCCTTACGCCATTGAAGTTCCCTTGAAATGAATATTTTTCTAGTTACGTAAAACAAATCGCTTGAAATCATTTGCTTTACCTAACTTCTGCCACATGGTAAATAATGAAACAATGCGATCCCAAGGATTTCGTGCAATTGTGAATTTAAAATAGTCCCTGCATTCTATTGGATGTTCAATTTCATATTTAGAAATCCACCAGTGTTTGCCGGGATAAATAATATCACCACGTTCATCCAAATGAAGTTCGGGACGAAGAGCTTTAGCTATGCTGGTCCCGCCAGTTTTAGCCATGTGGATAAAAATAAATTTATGCCGATGACAGATCATTTCAACCACTCAACCAATGCATCGTAGTCAGCAAAATCCCGCTCTTCTAACCTATCATACGCAGCTAAATATCCCGCCTCTATAAGAGAATCAAATGCAGCCGCTTTGGCTTTGCCTCCTAAAAAGTGAACCGGGACATCCTCACAATACGCTATAGTTACTTTCATTTTTCAAACCAATTATTTGTTTCTTCTTTTAACTTATCAGAACCCTTTTTTGCAGCATCTTGGACACCATCTTTCAGGGTGTTAAGTGGCTGTTCCACCTTCTGTCTGACATTATCCACATCACGTTTAACCTTATATGCTTCAAATGCTACCATTGCTACAATAAATAAAATAACGGCTAGTAGAACTACAATGAGTCCCATAAATAAATTTTTCATGTTAGTCTCCTTACTAACACTTATATATCGTTATTAAACGTGGGTTTGGGACTTACCACACTCCCTTCTTTCTTGTATCTCTCAATCGCCTCTTTTAATGTAGTACCACAACTACCAACTTGTTCTTCACCATCCTTCCACCAGGCATACTCTTTTAGCCCAGCAAGAAAACCGGCTTCGTAACCAGCATCATATGCATTGTGCTCTAAATCACGCAACTCTTGTTCAATTCTAGGATCAATTTCTGGTTCGCTCATTTAATTGCCGCCTTGTAAATGAGTTCTACTACGTTCTTCAACACCGGGTAACCCAACATCCAATGGTATTCATGTCTTCTAATTTGAATTGCCGTATGAACACCCTCAGCTATCTGCCCGTCTTGAAATTCAGGCTTTTCACCAGAGGCTATTAATTGTCCCGCCTTAAAATTTCTACTCTTGTTGCTGAGACACGTTACGGCTAAATCTGCCATGTGGCGATTTATAGAAGTAATCCCCTTTAATTCTTCCCACGCATCAGCAAAATATACAGCCGCCATATTATCGCCATTGGTGTGTTTTTCAATTGAATAACCAATAGCGTAAACATTTTTAAGAACACCAACCCACTCTAACTCATTGTATCCATATGATATGTCCAATTTCTCCTCAGTGGAAATACAAGCGCCTCCTAAAACAGAGATATATTTAGATCCCCAAATATCCCGAATGGCTTGAGTAGGCAAGTGACCCTTGCTATCCAATCCCTTGGTTGCCGAATGGACCGTTATATCAGGATCAACTTCATCAAAAAGCTCCAGGGTTTCTCTTAAATATTGCCCTGGAATTGCTACGATAATCTTATCCGCCTCTTTTATTTCAAATGGATCTTCAGGATGATTCCACGTTTTGATCTTAAACTTGGGGGCAAATTCTTTTTTGAGGCGGGCTCCCCATTTACCTTGACCGAGTATGATAATCATACTCTAAGATAGTAATTCCGCGTCATCAATTGCTTTTATTATACCCCTCATCAGGCTAACGCTTATTGAAGAACCATTGTGCAAGGTAAAAACTTGCCCATCGTATGTCCCCATGTGCGCACCTTCCTTGGTTACAACCCTCTTTAAATACTCAGGATAAGTTTCATCTAAATCATCAAAACACACTTCCTGTATCAGCGGCTTCTTTCTTCGCCTCTTCCAAGATAACTCATATATTTTTGCATCATAACTATCCTGATAATTCAACCAAAAAGTAGCAGGCATGTGAAAAACTTTTGAGAACTTGTGAGCTAACTCCTCCGTAATAGGTGCTAGTTCCCATATAATTTCCTCTATCGTCTCAACATCTTCCTCTATTACAACACAAAAAGCTTGCAATTTAGCTTCAAATGACTTTGGAACTTCACCCAAAACAGAGTAGTGTTCAATGCACTCCTTGAGCGTAGCACCCGGATGAACCGCGTAATCAGGATCAAATTTTTGAGGCGGGATAGCCATTTTAGAACTCCCAGAAGGGCGACATTTTAGTAGATTGAGGAAGCAAATTCGCCTGTTCGCTTACACAACAAACGTTTTTACATTCTCCGTGGCATTCTCCATCGGCAGAAGGAGGAGCAGCCACACAATCATCTTCGCAATTATCTGCGGTTAAAACCCAATCATCATCGCTATCATTCCACTTCCATGAAGTGTAACCACAATCTCCACATTCTATCTCCCAAGATGATGTATCGCAAGGGATAACTATATGGGCACCAAAATAATGAGGCGTAGTATCACTTGGAGTGGTGTCGCTAGGGGTGGCACTTTCTCCATTTGGCCCCTCCCCACACGAATTTCTAACAAGCAGCCAGCCAGCTTGTTGAGTCCCTTGTGCGCCGCCTGGCAACGTTGCATCACCAATATAAACCCAAGTCGCCGTACCCCTAGTGCATTTCTTCTCTACACACGGGAAATTCCACTCTGCCCCCGGTATATGGTCAGATGTTAATGAATCTGGGTAGGCAGGGTAACAACAGTCTTTGTCCGTACAATTATTTTCCAATAATGACCAAAAGTGAATCATCCTATTAGTGCCATTATCGTTCAAAAGCAAACTATAAGACTTCCATTTTGCCTGACCGCAATTAATATGGGAAGTCTGCGTTGCGAAGTTTTGATGACAGCTTGAAGCACCATTTCTGATCGCTGTTAAATTAGAGGCGCGTGAATTGACCGTAGTATTATTGCGATTTAATGCCGACCAAGAAACCTTCCCATCGGGAGTGTTGGGCAATAAGTGAGTATTAGCCAAACCCGGTACGGTCTGTGTTCCACAATTATTCTGAATAGTCGGCATACATTATTTAGGAACACACGAACATTTATCCATCCGGTTGTCCACAAAATCAACATAAACGGTATCGTCGTCTTTGTGATACACATTCATGACATTGGCTCAACATAATCTTTTATGCCAGCAATGTGAAACATAATCTTGCGGACAAAAGGAAGGGCATAGTGGGGTATGTAAAATGTTCCTTTCTGGGTAACTGCCGAGGGTAATAAGTATTTTTCTAATCTCCAAATCGACGTTCGGGACATAAATTCAAAATCAACATTCGGATATAGTTCTTGAATTGCCTTAAGCGCCTCTTGTTGATATGGTCCAGCAGTGTTATAGTGAAGTAGTGTAATCGGCTTCTTGAAACGCCTAAGAAAGACCAGCCGAGGAATTGCATCACACCAAAAGTGCCCATAATTATTTTGATTAGGACCAAAAAACGAGCTATAAAGACCCGTCTTATCTACTTGATCTTTTGAATACTTTATTATCTCATTTAGCGTATGGGATGTTGTATTGCCAATTTTAAATAGAGTTTTTCTAACTCTGAGACGATCACCCAATCCATCTAAGATTATTTTCCCAGATGCAGCATCAACAACCATTGCCCCTGCAACAAAGAAATATACATCCTTAGCAATCCCATAATGAAAATCATATGCTATTGTAAAGTCAGATTTGTACAGTTTATGTATTGAGGTTAAATCCTCTAATTTAACAAAACCCTTTAACTCAAGCACTCTTAGCTCCCAAAACCTAAATCGCTAAAATCTAATTTTGTTCCAGGGCCTCTTTTTTTATCCTTGGGCTTTCGTTGGCGAACTCTTATGTATGCAACGTATTTGCCAGTGGGTCTTTCATATTTGTCTATGATTTCCCGGTATTCTACATCTAGATTGAAAAAGGGGCTCTCGTAGCGTATCAACTCTTTGATTTGAGCCAATACTGAATTAATAAAGTGTGATGAGCCCGTAATTCTAATTGTATCCTGATTATATGTAGAGCCTTTATGATTGGGGGGAATTGGATGAGGCATCATGGGCTGATCTTTTAAAGACGCCCAGTGCCTTAATATCTCATCGCGGGCTGCTTTCCAGCCTGCTTTTTGCTCTTCTATTAACCAATCACGAAACTCCATATTGATATATATGGAGTTTAATTAAAAAGTGCCTATTCCACTATCCCCAACTCCCGCACTTCTTCCTTCGTAAATTGAATAGGAGCAATATCACTGCTGATGCCAGATCGGCTTCCAAGCCTCCCAGCATCCTCATCCCTCGCCATGATCTCACAGGCTTTTTCCCAAATCCCGCGATCTCGCAATTCCTTAATAGTTAAATTCATTGCTAATTCTCCTTACTCAAAAATTGCATAAGCGGCAATATCAGCCGCCTCTTTTTTATATTTCCTTACTTTCATCTTAAAATGTTGCTTTTTTCCTTTTGATCCAGCAAGTCTCATTCTTCTTTCATGCTTATCTGCTAATGCTGATTTCACAGCATACAGGGCTGCTAATCTCTTAGTTTCCGTCCTGCTCAACATAGCTATCCTCCGTATCTATCTTTTCAAAAGCTTCACGAATGGACTTAGCCTCTTCCAAGGCACAGAATATGGCCTGTTGCCGGGTTTCAAGCGTAACTGCCCGTTCTTGCCATCTTGTAGCTATTCTGTTTAATTCGCGTTCCCTTTCCTGGTAAAAGCGTATTTTGCCTTCCATATAGGCCCGCACCTTCAAATGCTCTACTTCAAGTGCCTTTACATCCTTGGCAGCTTGTATTGATCGCCTGTGTGCCGTTCTAAATTGATTGCTATTGTTATTAATAAACCTTTCGTAATCGTACTTCATCGGCCTCCATACCAAAGTTAAAAATGCAATCACAAGTCCAGCAAAAATGAAGGGAGAACAAACAAGCCAAACCGTGCGAATCCGCATGGAATACCACTTCATTCCTA
>JGI10211J14876_10000020_pt1 | contig 51334 bp, 46 predicted proteins | sample Etolagsediment_FD_14876 | JGI IMG/M metagenome (IMG submission 14876)
TTTATGTGGAAAAATGAATTATTTTGTTGGAAATAGCAATATTTTTGGTGACATTAATTTAAAATTGAACTTGATAGAGATTATCAGGCTGCAAGAAATATTTTAATAAAAAACATAAAATAGGATGTTGTTCAATACTTTAACAAAACACAAAAATCAAACGTTAATTACATATTAAGTTGTGATTTTAATGATCTTTAAAAATTTATAAAATTATTTCAAAAAATAAAGATAATTTAAATAATTATAATTTTGAAGAATTAGCCTTTATAGACTATATGTTTGGATTAAATTCTAATGAAGTATATTGACATTCTAAATCATCATTTTCTACAATGTTAAATAGTTTAAAATCAACAAATAATTATTATGATTTGAAATAATACATATTTAATAAAGTATAAAATAAAAAATGTTCACGTAATTCATAACGACAACGACAATTACATTCATTATCATCATCATTATCGTCATCATCAGTGACACATGCTACACATTCATTATTAATAACATTATTATGATTATCATCATCATTATCGTCATCATTATCTTCATCGTGTTCAGCATCATTATTATCATCGTAATTGTCATCATTATCTTCATCGTGTTCAGCATCATTATTATCATCATTATCTTCATCGTAATTGTCATCATTATCTTCCTCATGATTATCATCATTTTTCCTTTGTTGTGTAATTGATTGATGATGATTTAAATAATCTTCTAAAGTAGATGGTTTATTTGTGTTATGTCGTTCACAACAATCACATCTAATATAATTGTTAATTTGATCATCTGTTAATAACATTTCGCAATGTTGATCATCAATTAATGACATTTTGCAAATTTTAAATTGTAATATTCTATATAATAAATTAATATGTAATAAATATAATTACAAATAAAAAATTAGTGTCATTTTTTTATATTATAAAAATATTCACAATTTAATTTTAAGTATATGTATTTTTATTTATAAATAAAAAATAAAAAATAAAAATAAAAAATAAATATTCTATAATAATATAATGAATAAAATTTTTCATAAACAATATTTATATTTTTTACTTATTATATTTATAGGATTAATATATTTTATATCTAAATTTTCATTTAAAAATGGTCATCCTACGTGTGATAATTATGTATTTAATGTATATTTGTATTTAGGAATGAGTTTATGTTTAATTGGGTTATACACTTATGTATTAAATGAGTTAATGTGGGGTAATTCTATTGAAAAAAATAGTTCAATGACAATAACTGATATTTATAAAAAATTTGGTATGTATTATATTAGTTCATTAATTATTAGTTTTGTATTAATTATAATATTATCTTATAGAAACTTATATAGTTTAAATGGACATGTATTAAATCATATTTTATGGTTGCTTTTTATACTATGTATATCAGTTATGTTATATCCTTTATTTAAAGATGAAAAAACATCAACAAATACGGATGATGCTTTAATTGGAACTTCTATCATATTTATATGTATGTCCTTAATTGTATATATATATCCATCATTTTTTGTAAAAACATATGATTTTATGATGGTTGGATTAATGGTAGGATTATTTTCAGTAATAATTATATTAATAATTAATTTTTTTATTGGTAATAATACAAATCAAGGATGGAGAAAATATTTAACATATTTTATTATTTTATTATTTTCTTTATTTGTGTCCTATGATACAATTACAGTTTTTAAAGAAGCTAAACATTGTGTAAATTATCCAAATTATCCAAAAAGTAGTCTTAACTTTTTCCTAGATATCTTAAATTTATTTTCAAGTTTAATGAATAGTTATAGCTAAATTATAATAAAATATGTGGTGCTCTAAATAAACCATCCTGTAATTGTAAAACGATTAAATTTTACATATGGATTTACATGAGATACAAAATGAGGTAGTTCTTTATCATCTGGAACTTCAAATAATATTAGATTATTAAATCCTGGAACATAAGAGTCAATAATTTCAGTTCGTTCTTCATTTAAAAAATGTAAAATACCACCATATTGTGGTTTCCAAAATTTAGATAAATTAATTACAAATGCCAATTTACCATTTCCTTTATCAGAATGAGGACCTAAAAAATGACTTGATTTATATTTAGATAAAAATAATGTTGATAATTTAGCTACGCGTATATTTGTAATTTGATAAATCAAATCTAAAAATTCAGGTGAATTTAATTGATTTCGGATTAACATTTCCATTTTATTAAAATTTTTATTATTCATTGAACGATGAAACATGTATGTAAATTCATCTTCTTTAAAATGTAAATTAATATTTTTTATTTGAAGATGATTAGCATTTTCATATTTTGGTTCTAATGGTTTTTCAAATTTCATTTTTCCAAATCCTGATGCAAGGGTCCATTTTTTTTCAAATATAGCTGCTTTAAATAAATCTTCGGCAAAGTATTTTGTTAAAATAGATTGTATTTGTATTATTTTTTTTTGATTAAAAATAGATTGATATAATTCAATATTTATTTTAGATGGATAGTTAATAAATGAAGATTTAGTTTTATTATTATCATTAATATTTATATCATTTATATCATTATTTTCTTGAATCATTATTAATAATATATAAAAAATGTTTTATTAATTAAACTTATAAGTAATTATTTTTTATGTGCTTGTATTATATCTTTCCAATATAATTCTATATTACTATTTTTTGTAAATTTACGATAAAAATATGAATTACATTTTTTTATAAATTCTAAATCATCTTGAACATTTGTAATTGATTTTGGATTTTTAGCAATATTATTATATTTATTTTGTAATTTTGTAATTTCTGTACTTTTATCTTTTCCAGTTTTTTCCTGAATTTCATAATACTTTCTCTTTTCTTCTTTGATTTTTTGTAATTCTTTTTCTACATAATTCCAATCATCATATGTAACCTCAAAATTTCTAACATTTTTTAATGGATATAACACACTTAAAAAAAATTCATCACCAACATGCATATTATAAAAAAATTCAAGTTGTTGTTCTTTATTTTTCTGTAAAAGTTGTCCTACATGTTCTCGATTTAAACAAAATCTTGCTAAATGTTTTATAAAATGAGTTGGTCTATTTTTTAGAGGTTGTTTTCCAATTCGTTCATCCCAATTGTATTTTTTTATTTTTTTAAATTTTATCCAAGAACGTGGGTCATTTATACAATCTTCATAAAATTGTTCAAAACTTTGAATAGGCACATCAGACTCAGATATAGTTACAAACTTTTGATTATTTGGATTTTCATAAGCACACCGAAATAATTCTATATAAGCATGTACTATATATCCCCACTCAGTTTCTTGTAAATTTTTTATAATATTTTTACTTTTCCACGTTACTTTATCCATATATTTTGGATGAATATATATAGAATATTTATTTTTATGTCCTCTAAAATAAGAGTTCCATAATTTAGGAAAATGCGGATTATCAATAGTTAAAAATAAAAATGCTATTTGTTGCATTATATAAATAAATTATATAATTATTTGTTATTTAATAATATATTTATATATTTTTAATATAAAAAAAATGATTTTTTTTATTTATATATGTGTTAATATTTTTAAAATATTTATACATTATATAAAATACATATTATATAAAATGAATAAAATTGATAAATCACCAATTGATAAATCAACATTTCAAAATTTAATGAAAGTAGTAAATACTTTAGAATCAAAAACTGATGGTTTACAATTAAAAGNTNATNATTTACAATNAAAANCTGATNATNTACAATCTAAAGTTAATGAATTAGAAAATTCAAATATTACTTTACAAAAAAAAGTAAATAAATTAGAAAATTCAAATATTACTATACAATCAAAAATTAATGAATTACAATCCACAATTGTTGTACTAAAAAATTTAAAAGATGATTTACAACAAAGAGTTTCTAAACAAGAAACATCAAATATTGATTTACAATCAAAGATTGAAGATTTTCAAGAAACAATTGATGATTTACAATCAATGATTGATAATTTAGAAGGAATGATTAATAATTAATAATTAATATATTATATAATTATTGTAATTTTTGATTTAATTTATAAAAAATATTTTAACTTAAAATAATGACACTATTTTATTATAAAAATGGATCAAACTTTTTATGAAATTTTAAATATACCCAAAGATGCGTCTAATGAAGATATTAAAAAAGCATATCGTAAATTAGCTATAAAATATCATCCAGACAAAGCTCCTGATAATAAAAAAGAAGAATATACTGAAAATTTCAAAAAAATTTCAGAAGCTTATGGTATTTTATCTGATGAAGAAAAACGNNATATTTATGATAAATTTGGTAAAGAAGCAGCATTAGATAATGAACAAAATCATCATCATCATCGCGGTGGTATAAATCCATTTGATATATTTAATCAATTTTTTGGAAATGGTAATATGTCCGGAGGAATACATCATTCAATGTTNGAAATGGGTGGTATTCATGAAGAATTTACATCTNATTTTCATAATATGAATAAAAATTNTTCTAANAATAAACCTTNTCCAGTTCATCATATAATNAATATTACATTAGAAGAAGGATATAATGGATGCTCAAAGGAAATAGAATTTAAAATAAAAAANAATGATATTATTGAAACTAAAAAATTGATTATTGAAATACCAAAAGGTTGTGGGCAAAATATAAAAATGTTAAAAAGAGGTGAAGGAAATATTATGGATAATTTAGAGAATGGTGATTTGGAAATTATGGTAAATATTATAGAACATGAAACATTTAAAGTTCAACAAAATAATTTAATATTGGAAAAAAATATAAAATTTGGGTCATCTATTATTGGTTTTAATTTTATAATACAACATTTAAATGGAGAAAATATAAATATTAATATTTCAGGACAAGTATTTAATGAAGAAATTCGTATAATACGAGGATTAGGTATGCCGCATTTACAAACTGGAAAATTAGGTGATTTAATCATTAAATTTGAAGTAGAAAAATGTGGATATTTAAGTAATTCTGAAATTAAATTACTAAAAGATATATTTGAATTTGATAATTTTAATAATTCATATATTAAAGAAAAATGTGATATGTCAAATATAAATAATTATGATGCTTTAACAATTGAAGAACTTCATGATGAAAATCAAGATGATGACAACGATGAAAATAATGAACAAAATGGTGAATCCGTACAATGTGCACAAAGTTAATCTTATATCTTTTATCATTATTATGTAAACCAATTAATTTTTCTATTAAGTAGTTTTTCTAATTGTTCTATATCTTTTTCATAATATTTTATTAAATTTTTATATAATAAAGGATTTATTTTTGATGTATTTTTACTTTCATGAACTTTATTAACTGTTAAAGAAATTAATTTTATATTTAAAAAATTAAATATTTTATTATACTCTTGAGTAGGATTTTCAATTAAATCTTCATGAAATAATATAAGTATATTTTGCATAGGAAACCATTTTATTAATTCTGATATATATTTATAATATAAACCGCGTTCTAAAAAACTATGTATAATTGTATAAAATGTTTTATTTTCGTGTTTTTTATATTTAAGTTCTTTTTCAATTGATTCTTCAAATGTTTCAATTTCATAATTTTTACATCTTGATTGTTCTAATTTCCAAGCACTGTAAGCACGTTCAATTGGATTTCGCAAACTTATAATTAATTTAACATATGGATTTACACTTTGTATTAAAGGAAATGTATATGGTAAATTAATTAAGTCTGGTGTTTTTTCACCAACATATTTAAATTTATAGTTAAATTGTTTTTTATACCAACTAATACCACGTTTCCAATTTATATCAAAAAAATGAACTTCTGAAATATTTGGATCTTTATTACTATTAATATATAATTCTGGATGTTTTGAAAGATTATATGCAAGAGCTGTTGAACCAACACGTTGAAATCCGATTATTATAAAATCTACACTACGTTCTGAAGGTATAGTGTAAATTAAATTATCTTTTTTGATAAAAATATTTTTAGAATAGAAAAAATAACTATACTTTGGAATAAAATAAATCTTACCATTTATTAAACACATATTACATATTTTTTTTAATTTATTTTCATCTAAATCATCACGTAATATATATATTTTTTTAAAAAAAGGAGGGTTTTTTAACCGTGAGTAATAAACATCACTTATACTATTTGTAATAATCATTTTTTTATGTATAAATTTATTATTGGGTAATTTGTCTTTATAAATAAGTAAAGAATCATAATAAGAATCCATATAATATAATACTATATTTTTTGTATTCATAAAAAATTTATTTTTTGTAATAATTATTTAATATAAAGTCTGTACATAATAATTATATAACAATAATGATTTCAACATTAAAAAATTTATCAAGTGATACAATACGTAAAAATTGGAATAATATAATTGAAAATAATAAAAATATTATTAACTCACATATTTTTGAAATAATATGGTCTGAATGGGAATTTAAACATGCTGAATTTACAAAAAATATATTTTATCATATTTTGAAAATATTTATTTCTGGTTACTCAATTGGTAAAATTGAACTAATTGAAAAAAAAAAATATATTATACAAGAAGATAATGATAAACTTATACTTAAATGTCTAGATAATAATGAACGAAAACAAGTTCATAAATTATGTGATAAAATTGGATTACATCATAAAAGTATAAAAAAAAAAAATAAAAAACATTTATATATATATAAACCATCTATATGGTTATGGGAATATACTGAAAAAAATCCTTATTCTAAAAGTGATGAATATTATAAATTATTAGAAGAAACAAAAATGATACAAAATCAAAAATATAAATTAAAAATGGAAAAAAAATATTGTAATTGTTGTGATAGAAATGGACTTGAAGTGCAATTATATTGTAGTGTATATATAAAAGGACTATATTGCGATGATTGCTTAGATACTTTAAGTGATGGATATGGTGGAAAATTAAATGACCATAAATTTGAACCAATATAATTATCGATTATTATTTTTATTTATAATAATTATAAATAAAATATTACATATATTTTCAATATATAAGTAAAAATAGAAAATTATAAATTTAAAAAATGATTTTTTTTTGTAATCATATGATATATTTTTATAAATATTAAGTAACTAATATATAAAATATATAAAAATGTCAAAAGATAATAATATTCTAATCCTAATTTAGATGTTGTAAATAATTGGAGAGATTTACAACTTGTTGAAATACAAACACCTAAAATTTGTTTAGCTGCAGTGGAAAAAAATGGATGTGCTTTACAATATGTAATAAAACCAACATCTAAAATTTGTTTAGCTGATGTGAATCAAAATGGATTGGCTATACAATATTTAAAATTACAAACACCTGAAATTTGTTTAGCTGCTGTGAAACAAAATATGATAATTTAACATATGATATAAAGCAAAATTAAACATAAATTTATTAATTTGATGTGAAATAAAATATTCATAATTTAGAATATGTAAAAAATCAAAATATAATATATATAAAAATATTATTTAATTAAAAATATTATTTAATTAAATAATATTTTTAATCAAATAATATTTTTATTTATAATTCTTCTAAATAAAAAATATTATTAAAATATATAAAATGAAAGCGTGCTATTCATGTAATGAAAAACCAGTCAAAAATGGTATTTATAAAGCATATATTGAAACTTTTATTCAAGAACGTTTACCTAAAACTGATAAAAATTATCATAAAAAAGGTTCTCCTTCAAAAGAAATTCACGGATTAAAACCAAATCGTACTATTTTTTATTTTGGTGCTCATAAACGTTTATTAACAAGTCCATTAAAAAAATTTGAAGATGCATATGGAAATTTACCAAATTCAGGTGTTACTCAAACAGATAGTAAAGGTAATGCTAAAATATTTTTAGAATGTCCTCAGATTTATATTAGTTTAAATGGAAATGCATATAATCGTCATTTACATTTTCTTTATTGGGATGATAAAAAAAAAGAGTGGTCAAGTGATTTATTTACTCAACCTTTAATATGTCATGTAGATAATGAATTTGTAGAAAAACATTATAAAAAATGTATTGTTATTGATGCTTTACCAGAAGATTATTATGATAAACGTCATATTAAAGGTGCTTTTAATTTACCATATAATAAAAATATAAGTGAGAATGATATTATAAATATAGTTAAGGCAAAAAAAATGAAACCAAGTAATAAACAAGTTCCAATTATTGTTTATTGTTATAATAAACAATGTAATGCTTCAGAAGAATTAATTAAAAAATTAAATAAATTAGGGTATTATAATATTGTAAAATATACGAATGGTATCAGAGGATGGAAAGGAGAAAGTGAATATTCACAAAAATAAACACATAAATCTAAAATTTTTTTGTAATTTGGTAATTAAGTGTATATTGTTCTCCATTTTCAACACAATTAATTATTTTTTCAATTTCATTAATATAATTAAAGAAATTAAATTTACACATTTCAGATATATGATTTGATACTATACCTTCTAATTTTTTTTGATCTAGTTTTAAATTTAGAATAACAATAGCAATAGCATTTGAATATACTATTTTTTTTTCTATTAATTGCAAATCAATGATATTTTTATGTAATTCAAATAATTGATTGTAATAAAAATATACTTTGATTGCATGGCAAAAATAGATATTAATAGCAATGCGTTTTAGTTCACGTAATACTATTTCAGATTCAGGTTCGCCATCAATTGGAATACAATTTTGACGTTCTAATGGAAAATTTATATTGAGTTCAATAATTTTTTTGCCATCGAAAACAATAGTATTTAAAAAATGATCTTTTAAATTTATTCTTTCATCAGATAATGTAATAGATATATTATCTAAAAGATCATTTTGTTGATATGAAAGTTTTTCAGAATATTCAGTTAATTTACTCAAATCTAAATCTTGTTTAGATTTTTCTAATGAATTTGCATAAATTGAAATGGTATTATTTGTAGTATTAGTTAAAATTGACATTAATTCATCAATATTAAAATTTTTGATAGAATTTAACAATTGTTCTGTACTCATTTTTAATATAATTTTAAAGTTTCTATTATATTATTATACTAAAATACTATTAAATATATAAAAAATTATGTATCAATTTTTTATATATTATAAATAAAATAAGCAAATATCTATTCAACTAAAGTATTAAATTTAACTCCTAAACTATTTTTTATTGAATCTTTATGATCTTTTCCATCTGGCCAATAAATATAGAATTTTGTAATTTTGTAATTTGGTGATTAAGTGTATATAGTTTGCCGGTTTTAACACAATTAATTATATTGTTAATTTCCTTAATATAATTAAAGGAATTAAATTTACGCATTTCAGATATATGATACGATGCTATATCTTTTAATTCTTGTTGTTTTATTTTTAAATTTAAAATAACAAGACCAATAGCAACAATATCAATAGCATCTGAATCTACACTATTTTTTATTTTTTTATTATTTATTAATAGCAATACATTTATATTTTTATGTAATTCAAAATGTTGAATGTAATTAAAATATACATTGATTGCATGGCAAAAATAGATATCAATAGCATTGTCTTTTAGTTTATATAATACTTTACCAAATTTATGTTCGATGACAAATTCAATACCATCGTCACGTTCCATTGGAAATTTTATATCGAGTTCAACATATTTTTTGTTATTAAAAACATAACAATCTTGTAAATTTATTATTTTTCCATTAGATAATGTAATAGATATATTATCTAAAAAATTATTTAGGATAGTAACTTCAACATTTCTTTGAATTAATAATTTTTCATCATATTTTATTAATTGGTCTAATGATTTGTCTAATGATTGTGCATAATATGAAATGTTATTATTTGAAGAATTAGTTAAAATTGACATTAATTCATCAATATCATTATTATTGATAGCATTTAATAAATCTGTATACATTTTTAATATAATTTTAAAGTTTCTATTATATTATTATACTAAAATACTATTAAATATATAAAAAATTATATATCAATTTTTATATATTATAAATAAAATAAGCAGATATACATCTAATTAAAGCATACAATTAATCTCCTAAACTATTTTTTATTGAATCTTTATGAACTTTTCCACTAACGCATGTATAATAAACCACGATATAAAAGATATATTCCAATAATATACAATAACACCAGATGCAAAATGTAAAAGCGAATATTTATCTGTAAAATATATACACATTTATATATAATTATCAATTATTTTTTTATGGTAAAAATTATTTTGAGTTAGTATATATGATAACCTTAAAAAATTAATATAAAAATTTATAGATAATTGATATATGTCAATGTTATTTTTATTAATTAATAAAAAATATATATTAAATAATTCATAAATACATGATATTTTTTTATAAATAATATTTACATCATGATTATATTTAATATAATCAAATAATAAAGATATGTGTATATTTATAAGAGTCAATATTGGATGTGAGTTATGTTTAGAAGTAAACAGTTCAAATTCTAAAAATATATATATTTCAGAAAAATTAAATTTAAATTCATTAATTATTTGATTATATTTTATTTGATTGTTTTTATAAAAAGTATAATTTTTAATATCATTTTCTAATAATGAATGAACATTTTCTTTTAATATTAAAAAATTCATAATAAAAATAAGAAATATAAACTATTAATCAATAATATTATTTATAAATATTTATTTATATCATAAATTTATTAAGTATAAATTATTATATCATAAATTTATTAAATATAAATAATTATATCAATATATAATAAAATGAGTCAAATTGAATTTATTAGTTTAATAATTATAATTATATTTATTTTATTATTTTTTTATTATTTATATATATTAAATCAAAAAAATAACAATGAATCATTCCAAAATAAAATTTGCTATGGTAATCAATTTTGCAAAAATCAAGATTTATGTTTAAGTCAAAGATGTGTAAAATGTGGCTTAAACGCACCTTGTACTAAAGATAATGATTGTAATCCTTTTGAAAGTTGTATGAGTGATGGATGTTGTGCTAAAAACAAATATACAAAAATATTATAATATTTGATTTATATATGGTTATTTATAAGCATTGTATTTAATATATAATAATAAAAATATAAAATAATTTAAAAATAATAAATAATAAAAAATAATAAAATGATATATAAATTTTAAATTAAATAATCATATATAAAAATATAATTATAAAAATAATTAAATAATGGAACTTTTACCATATCAAGATGAAAATAAAATTGAGTTAGGTATAGATGAAGCAGGTAGAGGATGTTTATTTGGAGATGTATTTATTGCAGGGGTAGTATTACCGAAAAATATAGTATCCATATTAGAAAAAGAGAATGAAGGTAAAAAAAGAAATGAAAAAATTATAATTAAAGATTCAAAAAAATTATCTAAAAAGAAAAGGGAATTAGCAAAAGATTTTATTGAGAAAAATTCTATTTATTATATTGTTGCTCAAAAATCAAATAAATTAATTGATGAAATAAATATTTTAAATGCTACTTTAGAAGGTATGTATGATGTAACAAAAGAAATTTATTCAAAAATAAAAATAGATAAAATATTAGTAGATGGTAACCGTTTCCGAAAATTTATTAATGAAAATGATGAAATAGTGGAGCATGAATGTGTAATTAAAGGAGATGATACTTATTTAAATATAGCATGTGCTTCTATTTTAGCAAAAACGTATAAAGACAATTATATTGAACAAATAGTTTCTGAAAACAAAGAATTAGAAAAATATGATCTTATCAATAATAGCGGATATGGAACACAAAAACATATTGAAGCTATTAAAAAATATGGTATAACTGAATATCATCGTAAAACTTTTAATATTTGTACAAATAAAAAAGAAGAAAATAAATCATTTAAATCCAAATTAAATAAGCCAGAATTAAAAGAAAATAAAATTGAATGTTATTTTACATTATAATTTTTTTTATAGTGATTGAGTTTATCATAAATAAAAGAAAATATTATATATTAATATGATATCTTTTAATGAAATATCACATTTTGGGTTTGATAGATATATAGATATTCATATTTATATATATGGATTATTTATTTTAGAAGAAGAAAAAGATAATATATTTCATTTAAAAATAAATGTTTCACAATTTAATGACCATAAAAATGATTTATTTGGTATATTTCGTGATTATATTGAAAAAGAATTAAAAATTTATATTATAAAAAAAATAAAAGAAAAATGCACTAATATTATAGAATTAAGTTTAAAATATGATGTAAATATTAAAAATATTTTACATACAATATTTATTAATAATAAATATGATAATATTGAAATTGAATGGAGTTCTTCTTCTTTAAAAGAGTTTTTATATGTTCCAATTAAACATTATTTAGATTATCATGAAGATATTTTATTATTAAAAACTAATTCATTTAAAATAAAAAAATATTTTTAAATAAATTATTTTTATAATAAAATAATAATAAAAATAATATTTATATATTATTTTTATAAATTTTGTTTGTTTTAAATTTTTATAAATTTTATTTGTTTTAAATTTTATATATTTTTTATAAATTTTATTTGTTTTATATTTTTTATAAATTTTATTTGTTTTATATTTTTTATATATTTTGTTTGTTTTATATTTTTTATAAATTTTATTTGTTTTATATTTTTTATAAATTTTATTTGTTTTATATTTTTTATAAATTTTATTTGTTTTAAATTTTATTTTTATTTAATATAGCTTTTCTTTAGGAAAACCATAACTATTATATTCCATTACATTAGTATGAACAAAAGTATTGCTTGCCTTTCTTTGGTCAATATGTTTTTGAATTTTATCACGTGAATCAATAAGTTTTTTAGGAATAGTTTGCTTAGCTTTTTCCATCTTCTTAATTTCTTCATTCATTAATTTCAAACGAATATTCATCACCTTTTCAAAGTGAGTAAATAAAGTCTTTAATTCACCAGTAATTTCAATAATAGGACGCTTTCCACTACTATCACGTGGATAATTTTTATCAATCCAAGCATATACCGCTCTTTGGGCATCAATTCTAGAAATTTCATCTCTATTAGGAGTTTCACCACTGGAATACTTATCAGTATCAATAATAAATTCTCTCATAAAATCTTCACAAGGAATAGATTTATAAAGATGAGAATTACTTGTATCTTTATTTTCAGAAGAACTCTTTTTGTTTTTTTGTTTTTTGTTTAATTCTTTAGTTTGATTAGCAACAGTTTGAGAATACATACCAATAATTGATCCTTGCATTGAAGCATAAACTTTTGGTAACTTTGTAACTAAAGCAGTAAAATCTTTAGCACTTGATGGAATTGATGTAGTTCTGGTTAATTCTTCAATTTCACCAGAAAGTTTAATAAAATCTCTACATTTATCCATTAAAACTTTTATTTGTTCATTATCTGATGTTTGTTCTTCATCAGTCTTCATTTCTTCTGTATTTGATACTTCTTCTACTGGAGCTTGTACTTCAGTTTTAGAAAGTTCAACTGGAACTTCTACTATAACTTTAGTAGATTTTTTTCCTCCAGATTTGTTTGCTTTAGTTGAGTTTGTTGTTTTCGTTTGTGTTTCCATTTTATAATTATTATAGTAAAAATGTCTTTAAGTTCTTTTGGAAAAAAATATCATTTTTTTATTTTTAATTAATAAAATATTGAAAAAATATATTAATTAAAAATAAAAAAATGCTACGTAATTAGTTTTTTATTTTATCAATAAAAAATAAAATAAAAATTTTTATTAATAATAAATTATTAAAAAAATAAATTAAAAATAAATTAAAAATAAATTAAAAATAAATTAAAAATAAATTAAAAATTTTAATACTAAATTATTACTCATTTTCTTATTACATCATTGAATATTTAGAGCAACACAAATTTTCTTACTTTATTCATATATTTTTATTTCTATATACGAAAACAACCAGAAATAGCACCCTCTTTTTTATGTTTTTTCACTTCTTTGGTTTTAATTCCTTCAAAAAAATTATCCTTTAATACACTCTTTTTATTACCAAAATTTTTTTTACGTTGATTTATTAACAATTTTTTTGTATTTTGATTATTTTTATATTTTTCAATCATAGATTTTGGTAGTTTATTTGCCAAACCATCTTCAAAAATTGTTCCTTTACAACCTTCATTACAAAATTGTTTTTTACATGTTTCTAAAACAAATTTTTGTTTCTTCTTTATTTGTTTTTCATCATTATAATTATGTAACAATTTTTTGAAATATTTTATTTGAATTTTAATATTTTTACATTCTTCTTTTGTTTTCGTTTGTTTTGTTCCACAATCTTTTTTTACTATAGATAAACCTTTTTTATATATATTTTTTGCTAATTTTTTAAATTCAGCACTAATTTTTTTAGATTCTTTTACACCTTTGCACATTTTGTATCCATACATTTTTGTATTTTAATTTTATCATCTATAGTACTCTTTTTTTTTATAAGATTATTTCTTTGACTTTTAGTATCCATTTTAATTATATAATAAATATATAATTAAATTTTTTAAAATTTTTTTATAAAAATTTAAATAATTAAACAGATCTATAAATAATTGACATTTGAAATGTTAAAAGATATATAAATAAATTAAAAATTTTTATTAATAAATTTATAATAAATAAATTAAAAATTTTTATTAATAAATTTATAATAAATTAATTAAAAATAAATTAAAAATATTCTAAATATATTCAAATTCTTCTATTCTCCAATCTTCATATACACCATTTGGTAATGATCTTCTAATTATAAAAGGTATTTTTCTTTGTTTTAATTCTTCATTAGCTATAGCATAAATATCTAATAAATTTTTAGTATCAATTTTAGGTTCAGCACCATAAGCTAATTGTTGCGCACGAGTTCCTAAAATACGTGCTTTTTCGAATTTGGATAAATAAGGGATTGTTTTTTTTTCTTTTTTAGAAATGTTGGTTATTATTTCATTATAAGTCATAATTTTAAAATTAGTTTCTTCATTTGATATATCAGTATCTTCTATATCATCTACTTCAAAATTATCATCTTCTAAATAATTATCAATATCATCTTCATATTCCTCAGCCATTTTAATATATGTTTATTATAATTAATAAATATAATTATTTATTTAAATTAAATATATATTCATTTTTTTATTATTTTTTAATAAAAATAATAAAATAATAAAAATAATAATAATAAATAATAAAAATAATAATAATAAATAATAAAAATAATAATAATAAATAATAAAAATAATAATAATAAATAATAAAAATAATTTAAGAATATTTCCATTCTACATTACAATTTACACAAATATATGTTAATTTAATAGAAACTGGGTCTTGTATAAAAATTACTTCTTGTTTTTCAGGATTATTATGAGAAATACATGATTTATTTGGACATTCTTTTTCATTTGTTCGTGGTAATGTATTATCATATATTAAATACATATTATTATCGTTTAATTGATTACTGTTTGATTTAAAAAATTTTTTTTCAATAACAACTTGATCGTATTTTTCTTTAAATCCACAATCAAGACATTTATTCCATAAACTATTTTCTTCTTCAGTTGGATATAATTTATTATCACACTCTTTACAGAATTGCATATTAATTTATTTGTATATATTATTTTAATATATTAATTTTTAAATCATTTTTAAATCACTTTTTGTTTTTTTTATAAATTAAATAATTAAATAATTAAATAATTAAATAATTAAATAATTAAATAATTAAATAATTAAAAAATTAAAAAATATTTGATACAATTTCTTTAAAAAATTTATCTCCATAATTATCTATTTTAGTATGAATTTCTGTATCTGGTGTACCATTTACTTCTAATATTACATCTTTATCATATTGAAATGGTTCAGTAATATCTTTTGAAATATAATCTAATCCATAACAATTTATTTTTATAACTTGACCAACTTTTAAAAATAAATCTAAATTTTTAACTGGTATATTGGATATTGGTATACGCTCTAATAATGCACCATTATGCATATTAATTACATTTGTAATATATAATTTAGTTTGCGATGGTAAAATACTATGCATTGTATAACCTTGTTTTTCCATATAATCTAAACTTAAATTTTTTGTTTCAAAAAAACCATTTTCAACCATACTTTTATTTCTTTTATTAATTAAAAATTCTACTGTATCATAACCATTTCCAATTATATATGGTTTATCTCTTTTAATTACATCTATAATTTTATTTTGAAAAACAAAAATACGATATACACTTCCTTCGAAATAATTTTCAATCATCATATTTTGATATTTTTTTTTGAAATTTTGTATAATATTATAAAAATTATTTAATGATTCAATTTTTTGAACATCTATACCAAATGTTCCATTAATTGGTTTTATTATAAAAGGAATATGAATATTGTTTTGTTTTATTTTATCTAAAATTATTGAATAATCTTGTTGAATATTTATTACTAAAAAATTGGGTACTGGAATGTTATATTGTTGTAATAATGATGATGTTTCCACTTTATTTTTAACTAATTTAATTGATTCAATTGTATTAAAATGATATTTATAGTTTTTTGTCATACATTCATTATTATTTGGACAATATGTAATATTTTTTTGATCATCGTATTTATAATTATTAGCTTTTAAATTATCAAAAAAATAATTTGTTTTTAATCCAGTATAATTCTCATTATTTTTGATTAAATTATTAACTAAATAAAATATAATAATAAATATAAATAATAATAGAAAATTATAATAATATTTTTTATTCATAAATATATAATATAATATAATATAATATAATATATATTAATTGAATAATATATAATATATATTAATTGAATAAAATATAATATATATTAAATATTAATTGAATAAAATATAATATATATTAAATATTAATTGAATAAAATATAAATAATTATTAATTAAATAATTATTTTTATAATAAAAATTTAGTACGTATAATTTTAAAATAATTTATTAAATTTAAATAATCTATTGCCAATACCATATTATAAGCAGGAGAGGATATAATATCCTTATCTATTTTTTGAAATTCTTCAATTTTTTGAGTTATAAAATCTATATTTTTTATAAATAAATCTTTCATTTTTTCTCTAAAACACTCGAAAATATATAAATCTTCTGATTTTAATTGGTCTAATATTGCTATTTTAATATTAGCATATTTAATAATTAAATTATAAGAATAAATATCTTTATCACAAGCATTTTCAAATCCTGGTTCATTCCTTAATGGTTCTTCATTTAATACTAATGCTTGAATAGCAACAAGTATATTCGTAATTGTATTAGTTGGAACCCATCCTGGTCCCGACCATGTATTTAACATAGATAAACAAACTTTTCCATCCACATATAAATTAGGATTAAATCTAGTATTAAACATATGTTTAGCAGGATAATTTTTATATGGTTTACAAAAAGGTAATTTTCCTTGGGTATTATATTTCATTTTTGGTGGAACCATTGGATAATTATCGGGATATTCTAATTCAAAAAAATAAAAACCATTTTCATAAGGTGTATTTTTAGGTCCAATAATCATAATATATATTATATCTATTTTATCATCATTATAATGATAATAAATACCATCTTTTTCAAATAAACTTTTTGAATTTTCTAATTCTTTTAATTCATTTAAAATACGTTTATATTTTCTATTACTCATTGTTTATTAATAAAATANATTANNAANNGCNNANTANTNAANTCNNTAAACTACTCTACATTTATTTTATAATTACTTTTTAAATCATTTTCAATATATTTTTTTATATTTTTCAAATGAACTTAAAGATAATTATATTATAATTGATTATAAAATGAGTTATAGTCTAATAACAAAAAAACGGAATTATACTGAATCAATTTATGATTATAAAAAAAATAAAAAAATAATAAATATAGATGATGATTATGAAGAAGAAAATAATGAACAAAATGAACTTAATTTAAGTAATTTATGTAATTTAAAAGGTTTATTAAGTAAAAAAACAAAAGATATTAAAATTGATCGAACTAATAATCATATATATTTTTATAGCGAAGTTAATCGTGATAGTATATATGAATTAGGTGAATTATTGAAAGAAATTGAAGAAGAAAATATGTCTTTAGCATTTAAAATGAATATTGAACCTATTCCAATTTATTTACATATTAATTCATATGGTGGATGTATTTTTTCAGCATTTAATGCGGTTGATATGATTAAGGCATGTAACGTTCCAGTATATTCTATAATTGAAGGATGTGCTGCTTCAGCGGGAACAATAATATCTATTTGTGCTAAAAAAAGGTTTATTCGACCTAATGCTTATATGTTAATTCATCAATTAAGTAGTGGATGTTGGGGTAAAATGTGTGAAATTGAAGATGAATTCACTAATTTAAAAGAATTTATGGATAATATTACAAATATTTATCGAGAACATACTTCTATTCCTAGAAAAGAATTAAATGATTTATTAAAACATGATCTATGGCTAAATGTAGATAAATGTAAGAAATATAAACTAGTTGATGAAGTGTGGGAAAAACTTTCATAAATTTTTTATATTATTATTTTTTTGTTATTGTAATTTATTCTAAAATATTAAATAATATTTAATATTTTATTTATAATATTAAATCTTCAATTGTGTAAAATATATGATCTTTATAAATAATATAATAATTACATGATGATCCAATTAATGAAAATATTGTATTTTTTTTGGCATATATTTTTTGATTATCATTTAAATTACTTGAATGATCTTTATTAATTTTAATAAATGTATCCTTTATACATGTAATACTTAAATTATTTTTATTTTTTTTAAAATATTTTTTATATGCATACCATTTTTGTTTATTATTTTTGTCAGTTATATGTATTTTATTTAAATTTAATTTTAATATGTTCATTAGTTCTTTGTTTTTTTTATTTATATTTTCTTGTTCTATATTTTCTTGTTCTATATTTTCTTGTTCTATATTTTCTTGTTCTATATTTTGTTGCTTTATATTTGCATAAATTAATAATTTTTTTTTTATAATTAATTCATTATCAACTATTTTATTATATATTTTATCAAAATTATTAAAAGCTTCCATTGTATATTTATTAACTATACCTTCTTCACCACTTCCCCTTGTACATTTTATTTTCTGATAATATTCTTCTGACATAAGCATGTAATGATTTAAATGTAAATTTAAAATATTATAATATGAAAAATTATATTCATCATATAAATTTCCATTAGAATTATATAAAACATTATTTTTATTAAGAAATACATCATGTCCACAAGTTAGTATTTCTTGTAAATTTATTGTTTTTAAGATGATTTTACCTAAACCTTTATTTTTAATAAATTCATCTGAATATTTATTAAAAGATAAAATAATATTAGATGGATGATTTTTGTGTCCATTGGAACCAAAACATTTCCATGGTAGCCAAATTTTTTCAACATAGTGTGGTAATTTATTTAAAGCATCTATTATTTTAGCACATCCATTTCTTCCGTAAATATATTCATCAATATCACATATTATTAACCATTTTGTTTCCATTTTTACTTTATGTAAATAATGTTTATTATATAAAAATGTTTGCGTTCCATATGATAATCGTAATGGGTCTTTTATTAATGTATAATATTGCTCATATTTTTTAATTTTTTCTTCATAATTATCAGTGGAACCATTATCTATTAGATAAAAATGTTCAATACCTTCTTCTAAATAATGCTGAATCCAATTTTCAATAATCATATCTTCATTTTTAAATATAGCTAAAACAGATAATTCAAACATTATATAACATTCAAAAATATATTTATTTTATAATTAAATTTAATTTATAATTAAATTTTAATGGAACTTAAATTAATAATTTTATTATTATTAAATTTTTATATAGTTTATAAATAGTGATGTCTTAATTGATCACTCATTCATGAATAAATGAGTAGCTAAATAATTTTTGAATTTTTTATTTTTTTTATACAAAATACGATAACAATAATTAATAAAAAACTATTATGGTATTTTTTTAATATATATATTTTATTATATAAAAAAGAATTAGTATTTTTAAATCTTAATGATAAAATATCATTATATATATATTCGCATAAATCTTCATTACTTTCTAATGAATAATTAAAACCTTCTATTTTAATATCAATGTCTGTATTTATATTTTCAAGTATATAAATACTTCCATCACCACATTCGAAATTTGGACTATTAAAAATTATATTTTTAGGTAGATTTATGGTGAAAACTTTATTAAAAATATAATCACAAATATCTTTATTAACATTACTAGTATATCCTGTTCCATTTACAATTATTGTAGCTTCATATTCAAAACCATGAATTAATCCATTTCCATAACAATTTATATTTTGTTCTTTTGTGGATGGTTCAAATTGTTGTTTATTGGGGTTTTGAGAACGCATATAATTATTATTATTATTATTATCATACATTAATGTAGTAATAACAGTCGTAGTGCATATAAAAAATATTAGTAATAATATTTTTATTGAAAACATTTTGGGTGGTGTAATTAATTTATTTGTTTAACTAATTTATTTATTTAATACTAATTTACTTATATATATATACTAAAAAATTATGTGTCATTTTATAGTATATATATATAAATAAAGTATGTTAAATTAACAAAAACTATATTTAAAAATTAAAATATTAAATTTTATAAAAAAATGATACATATTTTTTATAGAATTAATAACTAAAATTTATTCATATTTAATTTTAGAAAAGTTTAAAATAATAATAAGATGTGTCATATTAAAGAGATTCAAAATTTAAAATCAAAAATTTTAAATAATAATAATACTTGTCGTAATCTTGAACAAGAATTTAAAAAAGTAAGCGGTGAATCTAGAACCCAAAAAATTAAATATACATTAGCATGTATTAAAAATGCATTAAATGAATGGGATTATATAAAGTCTACTATTGATTCAAAAGATAATCTTAATAATGCTTTTTGTCTTGAAAATGATGAAATAGAAGATTTTATTACTTTTTACGAACTTCGTAAATAAATTATTTTATAAAAAAGATTTTGTTTATTATAATATATATAATATTCTAAATAATATTTGATGAAAATACATGATTATCATTAGAACTATAAATATTTTTATTTTTTTATTGTTCTATAATATCTTTATTTTTTTTCATTTGTATTAAAATATTTCGTACAGATTCTTTAATTGGTTTTATGGAATCATCATAAGATTCTAATTTACTGGTATCTAAAAAGTTATTGGAACGCCCTGATGCCAAAATTTCATTTTGTTCTTCAATCGTGAAATTTTTCCATGTAAATTCAGGATCCACAATTTCACGATACATTTCTAATATTTCATTATGAGAAATTAAACCAGGATTTGTCAAATTTACTGTGCCAGTTTTATTATCCATAGCCATATTAATCATTACTGGAATTAAATCATTGAGTACAGTCATGGAATTAGGTACGCTACATACTTTTTCGTATGTCGTTATTTTAGTTATAAAATTACGCTTATTAAATTCATCGGTAATTGGCATACGAATTCGTACATTTAACACTTTATCTTCTACTAAATGCATTAATTGGTCTGTCATTCCCTTTACAATGGAATATGAAGAACCATAGAAATTAGGTAAGGATTCTTCGGTAAATCCATCTATTTCTTCTCCAAATGGGTGATATTCATCAAATTGGAAAATACATCCAGTTCCTAAGTAAGTAAAATGAAAATTATATTTTTGTGCCATTAAACTCAATACCATTGGAGAAAATAAGTTATCTCTTACATTTTCATATACTTTTCCTGGTTTTTCCAAATAATCTATAGTTCCTATATATGTTCCTTCATAAGTTCCGTGTGTACGCCCAATTAAAGAAATAACATGTGTTGGTTTTACTTCTAAAATTTCTTGTTCCAATGCTTTTACATCATTGACGCGTACATTTCCTGCAATAACATGATGGTTATTTTCTTTTAAATGTTGATAGACTTTATTTCCTATCCAGCCACGAGTACCATAAACTAAAAATTTTAAAGTCATTATTTATATATAATTTAAGATATATAAATATCCTAAAATTTACGAAAATAATATTTTATATTTTATATTTTATATTTTATATTTTATATTTTATAATATTATATATGAAAAATATAAGAAACATTATTACATCTTCTATAATACTAATAATTGTTGATTTATTTTATTTAACGTTTATTGGAGGACCAATATTTAAAAAAACTATCATGACAATACAAAAAGAACCTATGACTATTAATTATATGGGTGCTATAATTACATATTTATTAATTATCATATTGATCAATAAATTTATAATTTATGAAAATAAAACTCCTATTGAAGCATTTATTTTAGGATTTTGTGTTTATGGTATATTTGATTTTACAAATATTGCAATATTTAAAAATTATGATTATTTTTCTGGAATTATAGATATGTTTTGGGGTGGGTTTTTATTTTTTATAACTACCTTTTTAACATACAAAATAAATTTGATAATGAAATAAAAAATTAAAATATTATGTTTTATATAATTATAATTAAAATGCCTTATTTTAAAAATGATTTTGTTAATATATTATTAATACATATTCCTAAAACAGGTGGTTCTTCCGTAGAATTATATTTTTCAGTAATATTTAAAATATCTTTAGATATTCAATCTTTATTTGGATTTATTGATAATAAAACAAAATTAAACAAAAATATGATAATTAATTCATCACTGCAACATCTAACATTTAACCAAATGGTTAAATATAATCATGTATTTAATATTGATTTTTACAACATTAAAATAATTTCAATTGTTAGAAATCCGTATGAACGTATTATTAGTGATTTATTTTTTCTTTTAAAAATTAATGTTAATACAACAAAAGAAGAAACATTTAAGGTAATTCAAGAATATATAATATCAGAAAATTGTGATAATCATAATTTACCTCAATATATTTTTATAACAGATGATAATAAAAAGCTTATTCCAAATATACATATATTACGAACTGAAACATTAACAAATGATATGAAAGCTTTAGGTTATGAAAATTTTAATCTTTATACTCAAAAAAATAAGGTAGATGTTAATTATTATAATTATTTGAATGATGATTCAATTAAACTCATAAATGATTTTTATCATTTAGATTTTGTATTGTTTAATTATACTAAAAAATCCTCGTCATAAATATATAATTTATATTCTAGGCAATCATCTTCATTTTTATAACATCATGATGTTGATAATTTTCAATAATAAAATCATTTAAAATATAATCGTTGATATTTTCTCTTTTCTGAGTAATTAATATTTTAGGAAATGGAAATGGAATACGTTCACATTGCATTTTCATTTGTTCCAAATGTTCTTCATAAATATGTGCATTTCCCATATAATGAATAAATTCAAATGCTTCTAAATCACAATGTTTAGCAATTAAGTGAGTTAAAAATGCATAAGAAGCAATATTAAAACTTGTTCCCAATGCTGTATCATTTGAACGTTGATATAAACTACAACTTAATTTATTTCCATCAGAAACATGAAATTGAAAGAAATTATGGCAACTTGGTAATACACCTTCTTTAATTTGACACGGATTCCATGCGGATACAATCATGCGACGAGATGTTCTTTTTTCTGGATCTTTTAAACAATCGATTACTTCTTGTAATTGATCCACACCTTGGTTTTTATAATCAACATCACATCCTTGATAATGGGCATTAAAATATCTCCACTGAAATCCATAAATAGGTCCCAGATCTCCTTCTTCATAGTGTTCTAAACCGACTAATTGGCGAAATTCAGGTGAAGAATTTCCATCCCATATATGAACATTTTGTGCTTGTAATATTTTATTGTCCATTTTTCCTTTGATAAACCAAAGTAATTCTTTTAAACAAGTTTTCCAGGCTGTTTTTTTGGTAGTTAAAATTGGTATTTGACCATTTTCCAAAGAAAAATGGAATGCACTTCCAAAAACTGTTTTTACATTACCATTACGTCCTTTTTCCATTATTCCTTCTTGTAAAATATCTTTTAATAAATTTAAATATTGATATTCTTCATGATACTCTTGAGAAATATCACGATTTTTATATTTATTTAATTGAAGTGTATTTTTTAACATGTATATATAATTAAAAATCTATAAAATATTTTTATATTTTTTTCTTTAAATATTTTTATTTTTTTTGATAATTTAAAAAAAATATTTATTTTTATTATAATGGTAAATATTAAAGAAACTACAACTAAATTAATTCAAAATTTATCTAAAAGATTTCCATCAATAGATATTCAAGAAAAAATAAATAAAAAAAAATGGAATTATTTAATACATGATGTTAAGACTTCAGAAAAACAAATTCAAAAATCTTTTTTAATTTCAAATATACCTCCAGAAGGAATATTAATTAATAAACCAGGAATTTATTCTTTTGAAAATAATATAAATTGGTATCCATCTGATTCTATTACATGTATATTAATTCAATCTGATAATGTTATATTAGATTTCAATAATTTTTCATTAAATTGTATTAATCCACTTAATTTACAAACGGAAGGAATATGTATATCAAATTCTAAAAATAATATTATTAAAAATGGTGATATATCATTAATGGGATTAAGAGGAATTAGAATAGAAAATTGTACAAATATATTAATTAAAAATATAATCATAGATGGGTTGACAGTAGTTGATATTTCATCTTTTATTGTTCCTTCGGGAATATTTTCTTACCAAAATTTAAATATAAAAATAAGCGATTGCACTATTAAAAATATAAAAGTAAAAACCGATTCCATGGCAGGTATTCAATTTACCGAAACGATTAATTCGTTTATAGAAAATTGTTTATTAGAAAATTTTATAAATTTAGATGGAGCATGTACTGGTATTGGTCATTTATTATGCGAAGGTTCAATTATTAAAAATTGTATTACTAATAATTTTCAAAGTTTTTTTAATGGAAATATAAAAACTCAAGGTCATACTTGTATTGGATATATACCCGTTTTTTCTATAAATTTAGAATTTGAAAATTGTAGTGCTTCAAATATTTTTGGTTGCTGTGATGATGCTCATGGATTTAGTTTATTTTTATGTTTTGGAAACTTAAATGTTAAAAATTGTTCTGTTGAAAATGTTCAAGATGGTGTTGGAACAGAAATTGGAGCTAAAGCAACAGGTATTGAAATTTATGCAACAGATGTATGTGTATCAAATTGTAAGGTAAATAATATTATCGCAATTAATCCTCAAGATAAACAAGCAACTGGATTTAGTTGTGCTTTAGAAACCAATGTTAAAATAATTGATTGTAAAGCATCAAATGTTTTAGTTATTGACGAATTTGGTAATAAAAATTCATCACTTGGTTATGGTACTGGATTTGGATGGGCACCTGATCCTCGTCCTGAATTTGCTATTCCAGCAACAAATGTATTATATGAAAATTGTGAAGCTAATTTTTGTGATGTTGGATTTGATACTTGGTATCATATTAATTCTACTTGGAAAAATATATATTCCAATAATTGTGGAATAGCTTTATTTAACTGGAATGACTCACAACGAACATTATCATGTTCACCTTGTTCTGAATGTAATCCACCTATAACAGTAACATTAACTAATGTTGCTTTAGGAAATAAATTTGAAAATGTTCATGTCAAATATTAAATAAAAAAATGATACATTTTTATTCATTATTATATATAAAATATAAATTTACATATAATTACATATAACTACCTATAATTACATATAATTACAGATAATTACATATAATAATAATAATAAATTTATTATTCATTATGTCGAATTTTTTTGATAATGTAGATGAAACAGCTTACTTTGAAGCTTTAGAAGAGCAAGAACTATATGATTATGCTATGAGTATGATTCAATATAAAAAACAAAAAGAAGCTGAAGCGAAAGCTATTGCTGAAAAAGAAAAAGCTGAAACTTTGGAAAAAGAAAGAAAAGAACGTGAAAAAAAGGATTTAGAATCTAAATGTCCAGAACGTAATTTTGTTTTTGATGAAATTTCTAAATTGGCAGAAATAGAAGGTTCAAAATCTTTTAATTTAGAAAAAAATGAAGTAGCATTTCCTGCTTATGGTGAATCCAATAGTAGTATTTTATTATCATTTAAGATATATGATTCTAGTGATGATATGTTTATGTTTCCATATCTTATGAATTGTAACATAGAATTTTATTATTATGAAAATCATGTTTCACTCACAATGACACAAGGATTTATGAAGAGCGAACTATTAATGAAATTACTAGGTTTTGAAGAACCTTCTAAAAATATTTCTATTATTCGTTCTGAAAAAGACTTATCTAAAAAATATGAGGGTTTAATTCAAGAAATTAATAAAATGCTTACCATAGCATCAGAATTAGAATGTATTAAAGAATATATTAGTAATAATGATGTTAAAAAGCGTTTAATTTTTCATTTTTGGAATAATGCCACTTGTATTCAGAATAAAGATGCTGAGTTCGATGATACTGAAATTATGAAATCTGATTATATTCCACAAGAATATTATTGTGGAAGACATCTGGGTTTAATTAATTTTCATCAAGAATGGATTGATCCAAGATTGTATCGTGAAAAAAATTCAACAGATCCTGAAGATATATACGCACCAACACGTAATGCGTTTGTAAAAACACGCGATGAATTTCCTGATATTTTTCAAGAATATGATTATGAGGATTCTGAAGATAATTAAGATGAAAATTAAATATGAAAAAAGTAAATTTTCAAAATATTATATTAAAAATTAATAAAAATTTATAAAAATTATAAACATTGCCCTAAATTAATTCATCTATACCTTCCATAAAATCTTTTTCAATACTCCAACCCAGTGATTTTACTTTTTCATTACTAATATAGTATCGTTTATCATTAAATGGACGGTCTTGAATATAAGTAATATGTTCATCATAATCTGTAGTATGTTTAATTTTTTCTATAAGAATATGAGCTATTTCTAAAACTGTATATTCTTTATCTTCATCACTTCCAATATTATAAATTTCACCAACTTTTCCATTTTCTAGTACACATTCTAATGCGGAAGCTACATCACTTGCATGTAAAAAAGCGCGTACATTACTGCCATCTCCTTGAATTGTCACTTTTTTATTTTCTTTAAGTTGTTCAATAAAACGTGGAATTAATTTTTCTGGATATTGATTAGGTCCATAAACATTATTTCCACGAGTAATAATAATTGGCATTTTAAAAGAATGACGATAAGAACTGGCAATTAATTCAGCAGCAGCTTTTGTAGCTGCATAAGGATTTGTTGGACATAAAATAGACTGTTCATTTTTCTTTTCTTCATTCTCAGAAAGTAGTGATTCACCATAAACTTCATCAGTAGAAATATGAATAAATTTTTTAATTTTTCCATAACGACGACATGATTCTAGTAATGTATGAGTTCCTAAAATATTATCATTAGTATATTTAAAGGAATCGTCAAAAGAATCTTGAACATGAGACTGAGCAGCAAAATGAATTACTGTATCTATTTGATAAATATCTAAAATATGGTTTATTAAGTCAAAAGAACACAAATTTCCTTCAATTAATTTATATTGGTTAGAATTTCTTATAGATTCTTCTATATTTTCTTTATTTGCACAATAATACATTGCATCTAAATTATAAATATAAACACCTGGATGTTTTTTAACATAATAATTAATAAAATTAGAACCAATAAATCCACACCCTCCCGTTACTAATAAGTTTTTTACCATTTTATTATATTTATAAATATATATTATTTTCAATAAATAAATTAATATTTATTATTTAAAATATATATTTATTTTAAATAATATATATATTTTAAATAATATATAAATAATTACTACTAATAATATATTATTTAATAAAGTATAATTAATGTTTAATATAAATTATTATAAATTATTTAACCCAGATTTAAAATATTTAAATAATCAACAATTATATTTACATTTTAAAATAAAAGGGATAAATGAAAATCGTATTTATAATTATGATTCATTTTATAAAAAATATCCTAAATTTAATTTAAAAACTTATAAAAAGCATTCTGTGATTAATTTTAATAATAAAAATTCATTATCTATAATGCTATTATATCATATAAATCAACAAGCTAAAATAAAAGAAAATATTTTATTAAATGTTAATGAAAATCTTAATGATAATATTAATGTTAATATTAATGAAAATCTTAATGATAATGTTATTGTTATTGATAATGTTAATGATAATGTTAATGATAATGATAATGATAATTTTAATGATAATGTTAATGATAAAGTTAATGATAATATTAATATTAATGTTAATGATAATATTGATTATAATGTTAATGATAATGTTAATGAAAAACATTTATCAATAAGTAATAAAGATATTAATCAATCTATTTTATTATCTATTGTAAAATCAATTAATCAAGATAATAAAATAGTTAATCCTAATTCAATAGATAAAAAATATAATAAAAATTATATAGATTCAATTTTTATAATTAATCAAAAAATTCATTTAACAAAAGTTTTAAATTTTTTAAATGATTTTTTTTATATTAAATATCAAACTATCATTTATATATTTTCCGTTGAAAATATTGATATTTATAAAGAGTTATATAAAAATATTGTAATTATATATATTCCATATATTCACGATTATTATATTAATTATTATTTAAGACAATACGAACAAATAAATAATTTATTATTATTTTTAGATAAAATTCCCTTAAATATTGACTTATTTAATAAAATAGAATCTTATTTACAATATAAAAATAATGACTATATATATTTTCAAAATAATATTCATATAATAACAAAATATAATTCATTTCCTTATATATATATATCCTATAATCTTCCTTATTATTTCATATTAAGTAATAAATTACATTATATTTTTAATAATTATCAAAATAAATATGATTATAATACTAATAATAAATTTATAAATATTTTACAAAAAAAAAACAAAAAAAAAATTAATAACTATAATAAAAATATACTTATTAATTTTAAAATTGAATCATATGAAGAATTTATATGTTTTTTTTATATATTACAATTTTGTGAAGATAATAAATGGAACTTATTTTTAAAAAATGGTCAATGTTCTATATTTAATAATTTTTGTGACTTAAATATTCAAAATAATTACAAAATATGTAATAATATAACTAAATTTAAGGATTCTATTTTAGAAAATAATAATATTATTATTAATTCATATTTTTTTGATAATAAAATAAATTATCAACAAGAATGTAACCAATACTTAGATTTTTCCAAAATAGAAGAAATATTACATAAACTTTATTTCTTAAATTTTGATAAGAAAATAATTGGAATTTATATTGATAAAAATAATTATGATGAGAATTTTATAATTAATACTTTATCAACAATTCCTTTTGAAGAATATTATATTTTTATTTTTTGTGAAGATAATTATTTTTTGAAAGAAATAACATTATTAGAGCATATTGTTTATATAAATATATTTGAACTGGATGATAAAATATTTAAAAATAATGAAATTTTATTTCAATATTTTTTAATATGTGACTATGTATTATTACCTAATAATTTTATTGCTTTATTATTTAGTTTTATAAATAATACAACAATAATTTTTTTACCTTATAATGGTTTAAATTTAACTGAAAAAAAATATGAAAATGAATTTTTATCTGAAAATTTTTTGTATATTAATTATATTATTTCATCCATTCAGTTTATATCAAATAATTCTAATTTTATAGATTTTAACAATATTATAGTATATTTTTTTGATAATTATTATATTTTATATAAAGGTCAATTTGTAATATTAAAAGAAAATATTAATTTATTAAAAAAATATTTACCAGTTCATTATTTTAATTTATATATGATACAAAAAATAAATTCTACATATTCATTTTCTTGTCATGAAACATGTATTAATACAATTTATGAAAATAGTTTTTCAAAAAAGATTTTGAATAATATTGATAAAATATCTAATACTAAAAATAATTCCATTGGAATATTTAAAAATAAACATGATCTTTATATTCAACATTACAATAAAATTATTAAGCTATCATCTAATGAAAAAAAAATAGTAGAGTTTATTTCATTTTTAAAAAATAAACCGATTTTGATTAATTATATTAAAAATAATAACTACTTAGTTGAAAATAGATTATTACAAAATCTATATTATTTTATTATTGAAACAAAAGCATCTTTATTTGAATATACGCTTTATCAATTAATACGTTTTAATCAAAATTATAGTTATTCTTATTTACTTGTTATAAATGATTGTTGTAACATAAACTTTGATTATAATCAACAAAAACAAAATATATTAAATAAAAATTCAATATCTTATTTAGATTCTTATATAAATATTTATATAAATAAATTATCAAAACCATTAAATGAAGTTATTCAAATTAATAATAAAAATATTCATCATGATTCATTAATTATTATATTAAATAATTATGATTTTTGTCAATATCATGTANATGCATTTATTATATATTATTTATTTTTTCAAAAAACACAAAATTATAATATTGTAAATGATGATAAAAATAATGACAATGATGATAATAATTATGATAACAATAATTATGATAAATTATATCCTTTTAAATTTTATCTTAAAAAAGATATAAATAATATATTAGAAGATGAAAATTTAAATAAATGTTTATTTTCAATTAAATATTTTATTAATATTAATTATTTATATTCTATAAACAATTATATTAATAATAATACTATTCTAAAATATATTATTTTTTTACATGAATATAAAAAAAAATATTTATTACATAATAATATAATTGAATCAAATAATATTTTAGAATCAATTAATAATGAATTAAAAAAATATACTTTATTACTTCATGAAAAATATAATAATAATTTAGATTATTATCTTAATATAAGTTCATTATTAACATATCAAACATTAAATAACTGCATTATTGAAATTATTCACATTGAACATCGTAAAGATAAGTTAAACTATTTAATAAATGAATTATATAAAAAGGAAATTAATAATTTTAATTTATTTAATGGAATTATTCCTAATAAAAATGAAATATTTGACTGTTCATATATTGATACCAGATTATTACTTTCTACAGATAATGAAAAATATATTATTGGGTCAGTTGGATGTAAAATGAGTCATATATCTTTATTAGAAAAATATAAAAAACTATATATTGATAATAAATTATTATATCATCAAGAATATTTATTAATATGTGAGGATGATATACTTTTTGATTATAATTTTCAGGTATATTTAGAAATTGGTTTAAAGGCATTAATTAATGAGTTTAATAATGATTTTGATTTATTATATTTAGGTGTTAATTTACAAAAAAAAGAAGATGCTTATAAAGTACATTCATTTTTATTACGTATATTAAAAGGATTTACTACAACAGCATATATTGTTAAAATAAATAATATTGATAAAATATTAAATATATTATATCAAAGTAAAGAAGAAATAGATAAAGTTTATAGCGATAGTAACTTAATTAAATATTGTATATTTCCAATGATTGTTCATCAAAATAATATGAAAAGTGATATTTCATATGTAAAAAATGGATATGGTAATTATCATGAAAAATTTGAATTTATAGAATAAAATGAATATATATGTTTAATTTGATAAATTAAATTTTTGTTAATATATATATTTTCTTTTAACGTAATATTTTCTGAATTATTATTATTATTAATATTATTATTATTAATATTATTATTATTAATATTATTATTATTAATATTATTTATTTTACTATTTTTACTATAATGAATAAAATAATATGGGTTTGATAATTTATTCATTGATATATCATTATAAATACATATTATATCATTTTTTAAAAATAAATATGCTAGTTCTTCCTTGTTATATGAAAATTCTACTGAATTATATTGAATATTCATTAATTTAATATTTTTATAATATAAAATCTCAATAATATCTTTATATTTTTCTTGTTCTTGATAAAAATTATTATCAATAATAAACACTTCTAAATCTAATTGCAATAAACATTGTTGATTTATTATATTAATTAAATATTCTTTATAATCTACATCAAATAAAATAATAGTAAATTTATTAATTTGTTTATTGTATTCTAATGGTAATGATTCTAAAAAATAATTACTTTGTAAATTTGTTATTAAATCTACTTTTTGAAAGTAGTTCTGATTATAAATTTGATTAATATTATTTAGTAATTGACTAAAAAAACATGAATTATGATAAATATATTGTATTGATGTAATTGATTTAGTATATATGAATGAATTACTAGACCAATAATGATAGGTAACTAATTCATCAGAAATTGGAAAATTATTTTGAAAAACATTAAATAATTCATTATAATTTGGAAAATAAAATGTTTCTTTTTGTAAAATTTTTATTTTAATTTTTTGTTCATTCTCTAAATTAAGATATAATAAAGATGGAACATGCATGGAAGAATAGCACCATTCATTTTTATTAAATTTAGATAAATATAAATCAAGACATTTTTTAATAAAAAAGTGCCCTTTTTTAGAAAAAATTATAGCATTGCATAACAAATCATATTTATTTTGAAAGTTTTCTTGAATACCCCATACACATTCATTATTTAATAAATATTTATGACTTTTAACACATAATGTATCTAAATCATAATAAATACCGCCATATTGATATAATATTTGCAGACGCAAATAATCAGATTGATGTGCATAATGTTTTAATTTTTCTTGAATATGATCAATATTTATTTTTTGAAGTTGTAGATAGTGTTTAATTCTATACCACCAATAACCATATGGTTCATATATATAATGAAAATAAATAATATTTGGTTTATTAATAATTAAATTGGATAAAATTGAAATATAATTAATAAACTGGAATTCTTCTTCTTGTATTTTTAATCCATAAATATAATGAATAATATTTGGGATAATTGTATTTTCATTTTTGATATATACTAATTGATGTATAATATTTTCTAATTGCGTAAATTGTTGTTGTATATTATGATAAAGCAATGTTTTTTTAATATTCATAAATTGTATTTCTTGATATGATTCATCATTTTTTTGTTGTAAATTATGTAGAGCATCAAAAAAATCTTTATTTGTATTACATAAATAATTATTAGTATATTGTATTGTTTCATAATTTCCTCCTTTATTTCTACAAATGATTGGTAATCCAAAATTCATAGCTTCTAATATTACTGTTGCACCCGCTTCACTTAATGATGGATGCATTAAAATATCATTTTCCTGATAAATTAATGATATATTATCATGATTTATATAATCTTTATAATATAAATTAGGAATATTATTAATTTTATGAAGAAAATATTTTTGATATGTAGAATCAATTATACCATAAAATGAAAAAACATAATTTATTTTATTATTATTGTTATTGTTGTTATTGTTGTTATTATTTTTATTGTTGTTATTATTTTTATTGTTGTTATTGTTGTTATTTTCAACAAAAAAAATTAACTCATTTAAAAAATCTTTTGGTACTTTGTGTTGGTCAATTCTACCAACTATGCATACATTAATATTATTTGTATTATTTGATAAAAATGAAATTTTATTTTTTTTATTAGAATAATTTAAAACACCTAAATAATTTTTGAAAGATATGGTAGAAATAGAATTCCAACTAATATGTTTATTTTTTTCATCATATAAATTAATACAATAATTAAAATTATTAATTAAATAAATATTTTGTTTATATATATCAACGCCATGTATAAAACGTAATATTTTTTTTGTAAATATAGTATCATTAAATAAAATATGAAATTCAGAAAAATAATATAATTGGTGGTCTATTATAAAATCATAATCTTTAATATAATTTAATAATTCTGTAGGGTTATGATAAATAATAATAGGTGATTTAAATTTTGTATAAGTATGACTGTTATATTTATCAAAAACAAATATTGTATTTTCAAATGATGTATATTTTTCAAATTGTGAAACAAAATTTTCACCACCTCCTACTTTAAAAAAATGAACAAATATATGTGCTATTTTAAGTTTGTTTTTTTCGAAATTATCTATTTTATTTATGTTTATAAATTTTTTTTTAGAAGATAATACATAAGTCTCTATAAATATTTTTTTATTAAATATGTTTTCATCGTAATTTATTTTTTCAAATATATTATTTAAAAATGATATATTATGATAGTTTGATAAAAAATTAATATACTTATATCTTTCATGAATATCTGTTAACGAAATAAAATAATGATTATATTTTCCAATTTCTTGATAATGTAAATAACAATGAACTTCTTTATCTATTAAATTATATAATTGTTTGTAAAATAATACATCAAATAAAGAATAATATTTTAAAAAATCTTGTTTAGAACTTATTAAATTATTATGTCTTCCATAATTTAACCAATGTGTATATATATTTAAATCATTATTTATTAAATTATGATCATGTAAATGTTTAGTTTCATTTTTATTAAATACTAAATAAAAAGAACTATAAAAATAAGGATATAAATTATTAAAATCTTTAATTGATTTAATGATATAATTATTATTTTTATCTTTTTTATATTGTTCTATTAATTGTTTATAAGAATAATTTTTATAATTTGGATTAAATAATAGATAATATTTAATATATTCATACATTTTTAAACATATATAATAATTTATATATATTTAATTTTCTTTATACCATATTCATTCAGTAAAGATTTAATAAAATTATGTTAAACATAATATGATATTATTTATAAAATTGAATATATTTATCGTTAACAAAAAAATATTAAACTAATTTAACTTTTTTATAATTATTTTATCCATAACATTATCACATTACTGTGCAAGTTATTAGAAATTATTAAATAAATTTAAAATTTCTTCAGTACTTGGAATTTTAGTGCCATCTATTACTCTTGTATTATTTTCATCTGTTATGATTGATATTATTTTTTTACAAAAATCTTCGATAAGTTGTTCATTAGTGCAACTTTTTAATATTAAGACTCGGCTAATATTACAACGCACATCATATGCTTTATGATATTGACCAACATAATAATGTTCAAAATATTTACCGAGTTTATTTATTAAACCATGATATTCTTCTTCTTTCCAATTGTTCATTGCCATTTTTTAATTATATTTAATTATTATTATTATTATTATTATTATTTATTTATTATTTAATTGTAATTATATAAATTTAATCATATAAAATATTAAGTGTCATTTTTTTTGATATAAATAATTATATAAATATATTCATGTAATATATTCGTTTATTTTATTTATATAAATTAGATTAAATAAATATATGATTCTAGTTTCATGTTATTATACTTCAAGCAATATTGAAAGACAAAAAGAATTAAACGATACATTAATTTATAATGTTAATAATAAATATATTAGTCAAATTATATTATTAAATGACCAAATATATCCTCTTGATTTTATAAAAAAAAACAAAAAGAAAATTAATCAAGTTGTTTGGTATAAAGAAGGAAACTTATATTTTAACAAAGCGATTGAATATATAAATGATTATTTATGTGGAGAAATTGTTATTTTATCGAATAGTGATATATATTTTGATAATACATTAGAATTATTAACTAATAAATTTACTGAAAAGATAGTATATTGTTTATTACGATATGAAATATTAGAAAATGGTAAAAAAGATATTTTTAGACATTTTGATGAACCACGTTCTGATTCTCAAGATTCATGGATTTTTAAATCTCCATTAGAAATAAATTTAGATGATGTAAATTTTTCATTTGGAACACTTGGATGTGATAATATATTTGCGAATGTTTTATATAATAATAATTACAAATTATTTAATCCTTCATATGATATTATAACAACACATTTACATAAAACAGAAGAACGAACATATGATGGATCAACAAGAATACACGGTAATTATTGTTTAATTAAACCAGATCATTTAGATAAAGAAGCTGATATACGATTTATGAATTATTAATTTTTATTTTTAATTTTCTAGTATAAAATATTTATTTTGATTCTCAAGTATATAATAATTTATATTTTTATAAATTTGATGGTATAAAACATGGTCTTGATGAATAGTACTATCATTTGAATTTGGAAAAGTAAAATATGGATATTTATAAACATATGTTTTAAATGTACGAAATAAATAATTATCAGCAACCATTACATCTGGAAATATATCATACTTATTATTTTGTTTAATAATATCTAGTTTATTTAGTGAATTATGATTAATAATATAACTTAAAGCACTCCATTCATTATTCCAAGAACGATAATTATTTTCATAATTTAAATTTAATGTAAAATTTCCGAGCATAATAATTTCCCAATCAGAAGGTGCTTCTTGAACTAAAGAATATAAATCTTTTTCCCAATATGAAATAAAATCGAAACTAACATCATCTTCAAAAACAAGTGAATATCCAAATTTATTATATTTTTCATTATTTTTTTCAATATTTGTTTTTATTTTTTCGAGTGCTGTTAAATGCGATAAAATAATTGCATATTCAATATTTGAATTATTAGGTTTATTTTTATCAGATATTTTTGAATCTAAAAAATGAAAATTTAAATCTTTAATATTTAAAATATTATTACCATCAATTGCTTCTATTCTTGTATTTAATGATGAAAAATAGGTCATATTTTTTTCCATTTTTATATTTCTATCTTTTGACCTATCTAAATTAATCCAATATATATGGTCTAAATTATTAAATAATGAAAATTTATTTTTATTATTAACATTATAATGAATTAATTCATTTATTTTATTTTCTGAATAATGTGTATATGGATATGTTAATATATAAATAATTAATAAATGAAATGTTATTGTAGAAAATTCTTGACATAAATTATTTATAATAAATGTATTTAAATATTGTTCATCTAAATCAATAAAAAGTAATGAATAATTATTTATTAAATTAAAATAAGTACTAAAATTCCAATCAGTAATAATATTATTAATTAAATATTTATTTTGTTCATTAATCATAAATACATCATCATCATTTATTTGATGATATGAATTATATTTTTTATTAATAAGTTCTTCTTCATTTACTTTTAAATTATATTTTGATAAATTACCAATTAAATAATCTTTAAATGAAAAATAAATTTTATCATCGTATTTATTAAAAGGATTTATAAACATAAAACGACTATCTACATATATACCATTATGTATATTTATTAATGAATATTTAATACATTCTAAAATAGATAAATTATGATTATCATATAATGAAATAGATTTAAATTGTATATTATAATTAAAGGAATTTAATAATTTTATATATTTACCATGTAATGTTTGTAATGTATAAATAAATATAGTTTTATAATTTTGTGTATGTATTAAAGATATTATGGATAAATATTCATAAAAATATAAATCTCTAATTTCATCATTCATAAAAATATAAATATAGTTTTTATGGTTCATATTATTCATATTTTAAGAAAATATATTATTTATATTATTTATATTATTTATAATAATATATTTTTAAATAATTTTATCTAAATGTTGAATATTTTAAATAAATTATCCATATATATTTGTTCATTAAATTCATTTATAATATAATCATAATTACTTTGTATCATCTTTTCTTTAATATTTATATTCATATATATCATTTTATTAATACATTTAAGAATTTTATTTACATTTTCATCCCATATATTTACTTGTCTTTCAAATTCATTTTGATATAATATTTTATTATAATTATTATTATGCATATAGTCTTTAATTAAAAATGGTGGGATGCAATTTAATTGATTAATATCAAATTGTATATTACTGATAAATTTAACTTCGTCTATATTTTTTACATATCCAATAATTTCCAAATGTTTATCGTAATTATGAATATATAAGTTATTTTGTTCAAAACTTTTTAAACCATCATAATCAATAAATAAACAAGAATCATTTGTTAATAATTCATGATTTCCACCAACATTACTCGTAATAATAGGAACACCATATATCATTGCTTCAATTAAATTATATGGACTGCCTTCAGATACAGATGGTAAAATAATAAAATCAAACATATCATAATATTTTTTAGTATCTTTTTGGTATCCTTCAAATAAAATAAATTTTTCTAAATTTAAATAAGATACAATTTGAACTAAATAGTCTTGAATCATATCATTTTCATATCCAACTAAATAACATTGGTAATTTTTATTTTCTTGGAAAAAATATTTTAAACTATGAATTAACATAACAATATTTTTATCATGACTAAATCTTGTTATTACGCCAAATTTTTTTGTATTTGTATTTGTATTTGTATTTGTATTTGTATTTGTATTTATATTATTTTCATTAAATATTGAAATATTATTAATATTGTTTATTTTATTCTGCAAAGTTAATGTTGTTATATCTAAATAATTAATTAAATGATGTAATTTATTTTCTTTTATTGATAAATATTTCTTTAATTTAGATTGTGTATATTTATTAACCGTAACTATTTTATAAAAATATTTATGATTTTGTTCAATTAAATAATTACTATAAGCTAAATCACTATGAGTTACAAAAATTATTTTAAATTTATTCATTAATTCATTATTTATAAAACAAGTAGGTATAAATGAATTTAATAATAGATAATCATATTTTTTTAATAAATTAATATTTATATTATTAATATGAAAAATGTTATTTTGATTAATATCATTATATTTATCATTTCCAATATTTTTTTCATCAATGTAATTTGTAATAATATCTACTTGAAAACCATATATATTCATCTTTTTATAAATATTTACAATAAATTGATTTCCACCACCTAATGTTAATGATGGTGTAAAAATAGCAATATATATTTTTTTATTTAAAATAGATGGAGAAATTTTTACTAATCCTGATTGTTTTTGATTATTCCTCAATGATTCAATAAATTGAAAATCATTTATATCTCTTGAATCAATTAACATAGAACGTTCTTGAAATTCATTAATATCTGTCCTTTTCATTTCAAAAAAAATTGGTTCTTTAAAAATATATTTATTTTTACAAGTATGCAAGTAAGGATCAGTATATTCACATAAATTAGCATTATACCATTTAAAATTATGTTCATAAGAAAAAATACGATATTCATCATAATATGATTTAGTGTTTATATAATAATTATTTTCATTAATAAATAATGTATAACCAGTAAACCATATTGCCATATGTTCATTTTTTTTTCGTAAATTATATTGATTCACTAATTTTTCAAAATTTTGCTGAATACAAATAAAATCTGCATCCCATTTAAAAACAATTTTTTTGGTAGCTTTGGATAAACACCAATTATAAAAAGTAGCAAGAGTATTTTTATCATTATTTTTTATTGCTTTAAAATTTTCAGTACCAACTTTATTTACTTTAATATTATATTGATATATTTTAATTTTAGAATATTTATATGATAGCGATAATGCAATATTATAAGTTTGGTCAGTGCTTCCATTATCTACAAAAATAATTTCATCTACATAATTTATAACACTTTCAATACATATTTGTACATTTTTTTCTTCATTTTTAGCGCGTATAATTAATGAGATACCATAATTTAATATTGGTTTGGGAAAAGATAGATGAATTAATACTTCTTCTATATAATAAACTTTATTTTTTTTATAATTATCAGTAAACATCCATTTTATGATTGATTCTTCATCATAATTTTTATAATTATAATCTTTATGATATCTTTCTTTAAATAATTTAATATTATAAATTCTATTTTCATATTTATGATTTTTTATCCAATGATATATTAATTGATTTGAAGTATATTGAAATAAATCTAAATTTAAATATTTATATATTTTTAAACTAAATGATTCTTTATTAGCTATATTTTCTGATTTATTTATAAAATTATTTATATTTATAAAATGATTCTTTAATTTTCCAATTTTTTCCCAATATATAATAATTTCTGATTCATTTAAATAATCTAATTCATAAAATTTTTTATAAAATTCAATATCAAAATTAAAATTTTCATTTAAATATTGTTGAATACAATATATACATTTTTTTTGATTATATGTTAAATATGAGTATAAGCTTAGATATGAATATTTTGGTCCTAATTCAAAATTTTTTTCTTGAAAATAATTAAATATATTTAAATCAAAATTATTATTTTTTTTTAAAAAATCTTCTTCATTGATATATAAAACATCATTATATTTATGATAATACTTTAAATAATCAATTTTATTATGAAAATTAAAATAATAATAATAATCTTTAAAAAAATTTAAATCAAATGATGGATAATTTTGATAAAATTTTTCTTCACATTCAATTAAATAATTATTACTATGATAATAGTTAAATATATATAATGGAATTTTATCAGTATTTTTAATATCATTAAAAAATATAAAAAAATTAATATCAAATTTAGGATATAATAAATAGAATAGTTTTTCACTAATAATTATATTAATATTATGAAAATCTTGAATATAATATTGTATTAATTTTTTTTTTTCATTATCTAAATAATTTTGCAATTTATTTTTAATCAATTCAAATTTAAAATCATCTAATTGAAAAAGTTGTTCAATAAATTTATTATTTTTCATAATATATTGAAAAATATATATTGTATATAAATTTAATTCATATTGTTCTCCAATTAAATTAATATCTTTATTTCGATCTAAATCTAAATGATTTAATAAATATGGTTTTGAATAAATATACTGAAAAAATTTTATTATTAAAATTATATTCTCATTATTACATGAATTTATTAAAATATTTTGTTTAAAATTAACTGCATCATTTATATTATTAAATTTATTTAATTTATATAAATCATTTATATTAACGTTAAAAATTTGAGCATAATTATTAACTTTATTATTTAACTTTATTATTTCTTCCTGATTACTATAATTAAATTTTTTTATTTCTTGAAATATATAATTTTCATTTAATAAAATATTATTTTTGTCAATTGAAAAATTATATAAGTATAAATATTCTTTTAATTGAAATATATATATATCTTTATTAATATTATTATTAACAATATCATTATTTTTATTGTTACTATTATTATAATTTTTTATTATAAATTGGTGTATTTCATATAATGATTCATCATTTAATTGGTAATAATATTTTATAAATTTTACATCTATATTTTTTTTATTAATATTTAAATAGTTTAGGTTTATATCATTTTGGTTGAATTTTTTTAAAAAAAATGGTAATGTAGTTATTTTATCAAAAATATTTTTATATTCTAATATATGAAATGTAGAATATTTTTGATAAAATAATTGATAATTATAATAATTTATATAATTATTATCCATAAAAAAGATAATTATATTTTTTTAAAATGTAGAACTAAGATTAAAAATTTATTGCTACACGTGGTAGTAAAGAATGCATATTTTCTAAATAAGAACTATAACATTTTTCATAATTAGTTCTTACAAAATAACTTATATATGGAGAAATAATAATTTTATATTTTTTTTCTTCAAGTGTTTTTAAAAATATAAAATCTTCATAAGGATGATTATTAAAATTTTGAAAATTATCATTATTAAGTAATTCTTTTTTAAAAGCAAAACTAATACCAAATTGTTTTACTTTAATTTTAGTGTGATACATATTAGGTAAAAAATAACCATTCGGATACATCATTCTAAAAATACAAACATCATTAATAGGATTAATATTTATTTCTTCTTGTAAATAATCAATATATTTAGGATGAACTGTATCATCATCATCGAGGAATCCAATATATTCAGTATTTATATTTTTTTTTATAATTGTTTGAAAACCAAAATTGCGCACTTTTCCAGAATTATTTTTAATATCTTCAATACCTTGTTTTTTTATTTTAAAAAAAAGAAATTTATCTGGTAAATATTTTTCAGGATTTTCTAAATTGTTTGATACACCATCAAATATTACAATTGCTTTCCAATTAGGTTGATTTAAGTTTATTAATGATTGAAGTGCATTTGGCAATGATTTTCGACCAATTGTAGGAATAATAAAAGTTATAAGTGTCATATCTTACTATTTTAATATAAATAATTTTTTATATTAAAATAATTTATATTATATATTAAATTATTATATAGTATATTATATATTAAATTACTATATAGTATATTACTATATAGTATATTACTATATAGTATATTATATACTATTTCAAACAAAATAGTTTATTAAGATATATATTGAGTCATTAATTCTGGACGATATTTTTCTTTAAAATTTATAAAATGATAAAAAATACCATTACTCCATTTTTCTAATAAATCATTTTTATCTTGAAATTTTTCAACAGGTTCATGCACACCCATTACATTAATTTTAGATGATTTAATTAAATTTTTTTCTCTAAATTTATCCCAATAATTTCCAAAAATTATTTTAGTTTCATTGTAAACTTCTTCAAAATCATTATAATTTATTAATTCATTTGTCATTTGGCAAAACATACATTTAAAAACAAATACATCAATTTGATTATTTTTTTCAATTAATTCTAAAAAGGTAGGTGTTTCTAATTTTATATATTCATCTAAATCATTATATAGTATATATGAAGCATTATTTTTTAATAACTGAAGTGAATCGTTAATTGCCATAGTTTGTGCATGATGATGTTTTGGATTATTCGTATGTATCCACCAATAATTATAATTCCATTCCATTATATAAATAATATTTTGGTCTATATTCATTTCTTTAATTTTATTAATTAAACTATCTGTAATTTCATCATTATAATATAATAAGTAATGATTAATACCTAATTGATGATAATATTTTAAATATTGTTTTAATAGTAAAAAATCGTCTTTAAACATAGTCATCGCATAAATATTTGCACTATTAAAACTTATTTGTTCTAATTTAAATTGGTATGTATTTTCACCATATTCAATATCAATTATTTCAGATGGATTATTATATTCTAATTCAATAATAATAGATAGTGATGATTCATAGTTTTCATATATATAACTATATTTTTTAAGTATTTTATTATTAGGTATATTTATTTTTAATAAATCTAATTTCCATGGAGTGTATAAATAATATATTGAAGTTAAGATGATTTTATTTTGAACTAAAGATATATTACTAAATAAAACTTTTCCTTCTAAAATAATTTGTATTGGTTTTAAAATATGTACATTATTTTTTATAGCACTAGTATATTTATTTTCTTGATCTAAAATATAATTACTAGAATAAAAATATTTTATTGTATTATCATACCACTTCATGACTAATTTATTATTTTCCATGATAAATTTTCCATTATCTTGAATATTATTTATATTTAAAAAAACTTGACTACTTTTATTAAATAAATAATTATGTTTTATTTCATTAAATTCTAAATTTAAATGAAAATATTCATTATTTTGTTGTTCTTCTTGTATAACATATATATTATATGCTAATTTTTTATATAATATTATAGTATTTTTTAAATATAATGATAAAATATCATTATTTATTTTATATTTACCATATGTATTTTTTTCTAAATGAATATAATTATTTGTATCATAGTTTATTATTATTTTATGAAAAATTTCTTTATAAATTAAAAATATTTTTTCACATTTATGTTTTTCTATTAAAATCATTTTATCAATATTATAATCAATAAAATGATAATTATCAAATGAAAAAAAATTATCAGTATTCCATTTTTCCCAATTTATAATTAATTTATATGATTGTAATTCATAATTACCTTTTTCATATGTATTATTTTTTCTCATTAATAATTTCTCATTAATTATACATTCTCCGTCCCAATCTTTATGATAGATATAAATAATTCTATCCATAAAATAAACAATGAAAAAAATATAATATTTTTTACTCAGGTAAATTTATTAATACTTTATTTTTCCATTTATTTTTAAAGTAATTCCAATTTTTTTCAAATAATTCATAATATAATTTACCACTTCCACCCCATTGATGATTCATCAAATTTTTAGAAGATATACGGTAATTTATTTTATTTAAATATAAAGATTGCATTGATAAATCTGTATCTTCTACCCAAAATTTACCATAATATGGGTCTAATTTAAAATCAAATAAAGATAAATCTTTTCTAAATATTTGACAACATCCAGCAATATGATGGCAATAATATTCATTTTCATCAAATTCATCAATATCTTTTTGTGTTCCAAATGTCCATGCAGTCAAATATGCTCCTGATATACCAACTATTCCATATTTTTCATCATATAAAATATTTCTAACTTTTTCAAAAAAAGAGGGTGATTCTAAATAAGCATCAGAATCTATACTAGCAATAATATCACCTTTTACTCTTTTGAAAAGTTCTATTCTTCCAAGACATACTCCTAAATTTTCTTTAGAATAAATAACTTTAATTTTTGAATGTTTTTTTTCTAAATTTTTTAGAAATTGAATTAAATTTTCATCACTATTATTATCAAAAATAATCATTTCTTCAATAAAATCTAAATCTAAACAAGGTAAATAAGATTCTAAACATTTTTTTGTCATTTCATATCGATTATAGGTTAAAAAAGTAATACTTATTTGATTACGAATAAATTTTCTAGAAATAATATTATAAAGTGTATTCTTTTGTAAAATATTTTTTTCAGTTAATTTAGATAAATAATCATGACTATAAGTATCCCATAAATGAATACAATAATTATTATTTATTAATTCTTTATAATTTTGAATACTATATTTTTCAGAAAATAAATATTCATGTATATTATACCAAAGAGGATTATAAAAAGTATCTGGACTCATAATCGTAATTAAATTAGGATATTGATGTGCTAACTTTAGAGGCATAATAACACTATGTTCATCCCAGTATATATCTCTTCCTTTAGAACGAAAAGTTGTATACATATCAATCCATTTTATTGCAAATTCTGAATTTTTTTCACTTAACATTATTGCATTACATAAACCATATACATCTTGTTTATCTTTATTATTTTGTATACCCATTACAAATTGATAATTTAATAAATCTTTAAATGATTTAAGGCATATTGTATCAATATCTAAATAAACACCTCCATATTTAATTAATTTCTGCAATCTAATAATATCAGATTGATGTGCATAATGATAAAGATCATTTCCATATATTTCTGCTGGTGGTTCAGTATATTCAAGAATTAAATAGGGTTTAATTTTATCCCACCATTTTCCATGAGGTTCATATTTATAATGAAAATATACTTTTTCAGGTTTATTTATATCAATAGATGATTTAATTGCTAAATATCTATATAATTCAAATTCATGAATTTGTTCTTTAAATCCAAAAATAAAATGAATTATATTTGGTATATTTGTTGTATTTAAATTTTCTTCTTTATTATTAATTTTATTTAAAGGTATATATTCATTTTTATTATACTTTATAATCAAATTATTTGAATTTTCATGTAAATTATATTTTTCCCAACATTTTATTAATATTTGTTCATCTTCATCTATTTCAAATAAACTAAATTCAAGTGTGGAGTTTTTATATATTTTTTTATTTTTATAATCAATATAACATATATCATTCCAATGGTCATCATAAAATTGATTTTTTTCTACTTTATAAAAAATAGTTGGGTCATCATTATATATAAAATATTCTCCTTCCCATTTTTCCCAATTTATATATAATATATTTTTAATTAATTTAAATTCACCAATCTCATCATTATATTTTTCTCTATATAATAAATTATTATTTAAATTAAGATAAATATAATCAGACCAATCATGATGAATTATTTTATATTTTATTTGATTCATAAAACTATAAGTATATTTTTATTTTAAAATAAATTAATTATGGTTATAATAGATAATTTATTTTTTATTTTGAACTATTTTTTTTGTATATTTTTCTATAACATCAAATATTATTGACCATTTATATTGTAGAGTTCTATAATATTCATCTTCATGGTAATTAATATTTTTATTTTCAAATAAATAAAAATTAATATAAATAATATTATTATTGCTATTATTTTTAGGATATTTATTTTCTTTATCATAAAATACATTAATTATGTATGTAATTATATCAACATTAAATTCACGAGTTTTTTCAATTATTTTATCAAAGTATTCATTATTTTCTTCCCCATATCGAATAAAAAATATAATATCTTCATTTTTAATAACATTAATAATACGTTCAAATCTTCTTTTATATTTTTCAGTAAAATTAATATAGTCATGTAATGTATATGGATTTTTTAAGTCATGATAACTAATTAAGTTTTGCATTTTTTTAAAATTAACAACTGATTTTTCATTATAGGGAGTTATTTCTAAAGATTCTAATATTGAATTTATATTAGTTGTATTTAAAATAGAATATATATCTTGTAAATTACATACTAAATAATCAAAAAATTGAGTTGGACATTCAACATGTTGCATATATTTTTTTATAGAAGTAGCTACAGCACAAGCATATCCAGCTTTATTAGATGATAATGAAATTATTTTCATATATAAAAAATATAAATAATATTTTTTAAAAGATTAAACAATATAAAAATATTGATATTTTATTTATAATTCATTAAATACCATTTTTGTGGTTGTATTATTTCATTTAATTTTATACATTCTTCTATATTTTGTTTATCAATAATAAAATCTAAAAATAATTCATAATTTTTATTAATATCTGTTAAATCTGTTGGAAAATATCTTTCTTGATTTTTTAATCTTTCTGTAAAAGCACCATGATTTAAATAAATAATTGCTCTACCGCTATTTATAGATTGTGTTAATGAATAACAATAACTTTCTTCAAATAAAGATAAATGTGTAATTCCATGAATTTGATATTTATTTAATAATAATTGTATATTATTATCATCATAATCATTATAATATTTAAAATTTTCACATTTTATCATATTTTTTTCTTCTTCATTAGATAAATAACCAAATACATGATAATGTATTTCATAGTTTTTATATTTTTGATAATTATTAAATAATTTTTTAAATATGTCAGAACCTTTATGATTAATAAAATGACCAATATAAGATATATTTATTATATTATTTATTTTAGGAATATGTAAATTGTCATGATAATTAATTAAATCATTATGGTAAATTACTTTTAATTTATCGTTATAATTTCCCATATTTAACACTAAATTATAATTTTTTAAAATATTGTAAGAAGGAAATATAATATATGTAGATATTGAAAATAAATAATTTAGATTATAAATTTGTTCTATTTGTATATTATCTGGGTTAAATAAATAACTTAATATATTTGGATTATTTGGATATAACCATTGATAATCATGTATAGTTATTATTTTTTTGATAGATTTAAAATATTGATAAAAATAAATATGATAATCAGATATAATATCACTATTATATAAACTATTTATATGAATAAAATCAATTTTAATATTAGAATATTTTTTTTCTAAATTTTCCAATAAAGAAAGATCACTTATATTTACATCAATAAATTTATATAAAGGAAATAATTTTTTAATATCATTCATATATTTTTCAGTTCCACCTCCTTTATGACTAAAATTTAGAACTACTTTTTGGTATGTTTTATCATAAAATTCAATATATTTTTCATTAATTTTATTTAAATAATTATATCCGTCAATATTATTTGGTTCTAACATTGCTTGCTCATTCCATTCATTCCATGCACTAATAAATAAGAAATCTATTTTTCTATTTGGTTTTTGATTTATTTTTTTTAATAACGATAAATAAGTATCACCAAAATTATTTACATCAATATTTTTATAATAATGAGGATAACTACTATAATCATTAGAAGTAAAATTTCTTCGAGGAGTGTTATTCCATCCTGAAAATATACCAAAATGTTGTTCTTCATATTTCTTAGGTTGTTCTATTATTTTTTCAAATGATTTTTGTCCATCAAATACAAAAAATTTACTAATTCTATTTTTACCTTCTTTATGGTCTTTAATTAAATTATAATGTTCTTCTCCTGATTTATATTTATTTTGAATAACAAACTCTTGTATATCTTTATTTTTTGCTAGATATGCTTCTTCATTATATATTTCATTCTTAAAAATTGTATTTTTTTCATCATAATTTGAAATATCATTATAATAATTTTGACAAATATTACCTGGTTCAAAATTAATATAACTATTAATTCCTTTAATTTGAATAGAATTATTAAATGGACCAATAAATCGCATAAAATATATACCACTAAATTTATTATTTTTAGCTAAATTATTCCATAATATTATAATATCTTCTATTTTTGATACATCTTTTTCTTCAATACGATAAAATATAAAAACTGGTTTATTTTCTATTTTTATATAATTTTTATGATTGAAAAAATCAAGTAAATAATAAAAATGTTCTTCATTACCTTGTTTATCACTATAATCTTGTTCAATTAAAATTTCATTATTACCTCCATCCCATCTTTTTGTCCATTGTTCATTTGCCCAACAAAACATAAATTTAACATTTGGTTTATTATCTTTTAACATTAATTCTAGTGGTTCATACATAACCTTTTTATTTTTAAACCAATAATGATAAAAACAAAATCCATGAATATGATAATGAGTTGCGAGTGATTCAATATATTTACGATGTTCAATATCATTTAAATTATAATAACCAATGTCTTCATATGGTTGTTTAATAATTTGTTCATTTACTTTTTTAGGTATATTTTTTAGCAACGTCCATTCTGTAAATCCTTTACCCCAAAATTGATTATTTTCTTCGAATTCATGATATTGTGGAAAAAATATAGCAATATTTTTAATATCTTTTAAATCTTTATTAGGATTATTTTGAATATTTTGTATATTTGAAAAATAACGTCCGTGATTCATTGAATAATATGTTTCAATATTATTGGTATGTTCCCATTCTATAATTAAATTTTGATCTTGAAAAATATAATTACCTTTTTTATTTTTATAATTTTCTAAATATATGTGTTTTTTTATAGGATTTAATATTGCATAATCTATAAAATCTTCATTTTCTAAATAAATTTTAATATTATTATTTTCATCTAATTGATAATATATTTGATCATAATTAACAAATTTTTCTATACCCCATTTTTTCCATATAATATTTAATTTATTATCTTCTTTTAAAAAAGTACCATTATCTTTATTTAATTTACGAATTATTTCTTTTTTATTATTATCAATATAAATTATATCAAACCATTCTTCTGTAAGTACATATATACTTTCCATGAAATAAAGTATTATTTTTTCAAAAAAAAATAAATTAATTAAGAATATAATTTTATTATATTCTTAATTAAATATTTAATAATATAAACTATATTTTTTTAAAAATATATAGTCATTTTTATATATATCATGTATATATCGATGATAAGGATGTAAATTACTATCATCTTGATATAATATACCTATATTGGGTTTATTTTTAATATTACTTAATATCCAATTTTCTGCTTGATATCTAAAGTTAAAATTATTTTTTTTTATATATTTTTGTATTTGTTGCATATCTATATTTTTTAATTGACTAATATAACTACTTTTTGACCACCAAAAATTTCCAGAAAAATGATAACAATGGCATGGATGAACGAGTGAGTCAATTTTATCATTTATATAATCATTAATAATATTGTTACCAATTACGTCATATAAATATAAATTATTTAAACAAAGTAATCCTTTTTCAATTAAAAAATATTCCATCATTTTTCTCCATGAATAAATTACTTTATTATTACCTGCTTTACGTACTCCTTTTGTATGAATATATAATATATAAATTTCTTCTAATGGATTAGCATTATTTATACAATAATTATGAATTTCATTGATTGTTTTAATTTCATATATATTAGTATCTTTATAATAATATAATACTTGAACTTTTTTTTTTAAATATTCTGATAATTTTAATATAGGTAATTCATCAATTCCTACAATGCATAATAATATTTGGTCAATATACTGACTAATATTAGATTTTTCAATTATGTTTAATTGATCATACATAATATCTATTCCATCTAAAGTAAAACATACATGTATAAATATAACAACTTTATTTTTCTTTATATAATCTTTTTTTTTTAATTGTAATGATGAAATATAAGTATTATATATATTTTTTTGAATATAATTATTATCATTATAATATAAAAAAATATTATTATGATTATTTATAACATTATGATTTTGTATAACAGTGTAATTCTTTATAATATTATTAATATTACTAACAACATTTTGACAATTCCAATTAATAATTAGTTCATTATTATTTTTACAAAAATACCCTTCTTTAAATGTAGTTATTGAGTATATTTTTTTGTGTTTAAAATTTAAAATTAAATTTTCTATGAATTCAGAATAAATTAAATTTATTCTATATATAAAAAAATTTTCATATGTGTTTTCAAAATAAAGTATATTATCATTAGTAGTTAATATAATTTCTTTATTATCTAAATAATTTATTAGTTTTAGTTTATTTATATTTATAATTTCAAAATTATATTTTACGTTATTTACATATACATAATTATTATTTTCATAAAAATTTAATATAGTTAAAAATACTATATTTTGAAAAACAAGAAAAATTTTATTCATTTCTTTTCTATTTATTTAAAATATTTTTAATAATTGTTGCAAATTAATAGCGGATAAAGAAATATTATTATTTTCTATTAAAAAAAATACATCTATGTTTTTTAAATACCATATAATAATTAAAAATGTAAT
>JGI10211J14876_10000023_pt1 | contig 49921 bp, 68 predicted proteins | sample Etolagsediment_FD_14876 | JGI IMG/M metagenome (IMG submission 14876)
CTGCAGAGCGCAAGGTCCAGTCGGAATCGACGGTAACGGAGCCAGTGGATATGTGGTCCTCGTGTACTAGATCGTCTGAACACGTCTTGCGTAACTTTGTCCTGTGACAAAGTCACGATCATCAGTGTCAACCATTCAGAGTCCGGTAGGTCAGGCTCAACCCTCAACTTATTTCCAGGAACCGCCGTTGGTAATTGCGTTTATATCGGCAGCTCCACGAACATCTATGGGTTTAAGATTTATGTCGTCACCGGCACTGCTGATCCGAACTCGTCCGTGATTTGGGAATACTGGAACGGTGCGTCGTGGATTGAAGTCTGTATGATGAGCACGGATTGTAGTGTCCCCTACGAATATTCTCCAATATTTGCCACAGGTAAACATACTTTGCGACTGGGGATAAGATCCGATTCCCCATTGGCTAACAAAACTCTTGACGGATCCGACAAAAAATGGGTCAGGGGTCGCGTTATATCCACTTTGGCGGGACTTCCTTCAGTCGAATATATCAAAATTCAAACTAGTCATGCATTGATCAATAAAGATGGATTTGTAGATTTCCAAGGTGATGGTCGTAACGTGAGTATAGGCGCACTGCCCATTAATTGGAAAGGGGTTAAATCCGAATTGTATCTGTCTGACAAACTAGTAGTTGATACTGTTGAATACTTGACAGTATCAACTTCTTACATGACACGACAATTTTATACCTCCAAAGATTCTCAGACGCTTCTATAGGAAAAGTAAATGGATCACCCGACCGGGTCTTCCATAACATATCCACCCAGTATGGACATCCATTTTGGATTCGAATGACAACATTAATTTTTTCCCGAGCATGCAAGTCATCATTTATTATTAAAGTATTATGAAGTCGCATAAAGCGATCTCGGGATATGCCTAAATGTATCCTATTCCACTCATAAATAGACTGGTAATATCTATCCTCATACCCTCGAAATATCAACATTCTTTGATCCTCAAAAAAATCAACTTTTGGATACTGGAAAAAATCACCCCCGTCCGGGCAGAAGTTAAAAGCTGAAGCCATCAAACGCTGAATCCAGATCAAGTTTAGCCTGTCCTACCCCACCTTCTATGTAGTTGGTCGGAGGCCTCTCGAAGAAGTTAGTGCGTCTACCTTTCACAGATTGCTTATCCATAAACGGACAAGGATTCTTGGGAATATTGTAAATCACTGGCAACTCACAATCAGTCAGTAACAAATCAGTAACATATTCAACATACGTACACAATGTTGCCGCATTCATGCCAATAATAGGCTCAGGAAGTGCCTCATGCTGAAATTCCTGCTCAATGGCAACAAACTCTTTGGTCATTTCGTGCAAGTCCCTAACTGGAGGCCTATTTTGCAAATGCTTTGTAAATAGCAAGATATTCTCATCTGTATGCAAAGCTTCATCACGAGAGATTTCCTCATTGCTCAAAGTTAGTGCTTTTAGCTTTTCAGGATACTTATCTCCTAAGAAGAAGATTCCTGCAAATTGGGCTTGAAATCCTACACCTTCTAGCAAAATCATCGCGAAAAGTCTGTAACCAAAAGGCATATCCGATTCAATCCATTTCAGAGCCCACTCACCTTTCTTGCGAATTGACTGATAATTCTCAAGCCCATGGAATACCTTTTGGCGCTCATCTGGGTTGCTAATATATGTTTCAATCATCAACGAATAGGTTGCATTATGGACATTCTCCATCATTTTTTTGACACCGGTGAAGAACTTGGCTTCTGGTATCACAAGTTCTTTCTCAAATCGCTCTTCATTAACATTGACAATACCATCACTAGCCGCAAAGAATGCCAAAATGTACTTTATCCATTCTTGCTCTTTTGGGTCTAGCGTTTGAAAGAACATAGCTTCGCGATGATCCAAAATTTCTGCAAATTTTTCTTCATGCCAGATCAAAGCCTTATGTCTTTTATACATATCCCATATATCCGGATACTGGACGGGGAAGATGACATAACGTTTTTGAGAAGGGTCGATGAGAGGTTCGATTTCCATAATATCTTTGTCAATATATAATTTCAGTTTTGTTATGGACCTTGAGTGGTTATTATTGGTTTTTGTTATAATGATATTCATAGGTATAGTATGTTGTATCACTTCTTGTTGCACGGCTTCAATCGTAAGCTATGTAGCTAGCGGTGGATTCGAGGATGATTACTTTGCCCCGCCGCCAAAGTCCGCCTTAGAGAAGCTTTTGTTGGCAGCCGACCGTAATAAGCAAGATAAAATATTAGCTAAGATGAAAACCCGCATTGCGCCAAAAGCGAAAGATGACAATAAAAAAGTAGTAGTAGCTGAACTACGCAAGCTAAGTCCAGGCAAAGATATCTTTGCTAGCTGGCCTTCCATTGTAAAAAATTACGTACGGCTCCGTGCTTCCGGACAAATACCTGAATTAGTAACCGAAAAGGAATTAAGATCTCGTATTTCTTAAATTTTCTATAAATTAAAACATATGAGAGTGCTTCTGTTTATCTTGCTCATTTTATTAATATTGATTATTGCCTTCACGGCAGTAGTGATATTGGCCAAATATGGCCCGAAGATCATAACAGGTGGAGATCCCTTTTCTACCGATATAGGAATTTTGTATAATGAGAATGTTGACAAACATAACGAATTGAAAAGATTACTAATAAAATATAGGGATCTGCTGGAACTAAATCATCCTGTGGAGGCTCAACCTATAACAGATTACATTAGAACGTTATGGCATCCTGGGCGAGGATCAACCTTATGGGAACCGGAGGAGTGGGCCGGTGTTCTTAATAATATGGTTGTTGCTGCTAGGATTGCTCGAAGAATGCTCAACAATATGCAAGGACCTAATAAATTTGATGAAAACTTTGAGGCCACTAGAATGTTTGGATTTGTAATATGGCCTGGAACGAATATGGTCAAAAAATATGATTTGGACAAAACAGACATGTTACCCGCCAAATATAAAGGAATAGTATATTTCCAAGATTTGCCCGGTTGGAATCAAGCAGATCCTAAAGCATTCCCAATAATGAACGTGGGTAATTACCAAAATCCGGAGATAGTACCCGTAGCTTATGATGGTACTAGATTTGTGAATGCTACCCCCAGAACACCAGCTGCAACACCAGCTGCAACACCAGCTGCAACACCAGCTGCAACACCAGCTGCAACACCAGCGGTTTACGAGGAAACTATGTCCGATGAGATATCTGATTCGATTGTTCCGAAATCAAATTTATTGCAAGCTTTACAGGCTGAGTATGTCAACGAAAATAAGGTTCTGAGCTATATGCTAAATAAAGCTGCCAACGCTGGATTAACAATCCCCGATGGAGCTACCAAAAAAGAACAATTCCCAAAATTACTCAGCGAGTATTCAGATGAACCTGTGTCAAAAGATTATGACAAAATGATGGATAAATACGTAGAGTTGTACAAAGAGGGAAAACTTCCAGCTTTGATTACTCTTTCTGATCTTCAGAAAGGATTGTAATTCCAATAACCCGATGACTTATTTTTTCCTTATCTCTCGCTAAATAAGCTACTCGCCGCTTAGCGTTAGACTTAATCTTCAAACCCGCCAGCAGCTCTGGATTGTGTTCTTTCAATACATTGAAACAAGCTCCAACAGCATTCAATAACATCATAAATATATGGGTTTGTTCACCTGAACTCCCAACATCTAGCTTAGGGGATGAGTATTCAGGCGGACATAGTCCAAGTTTAATTTTTTGCATCCCAAATCCAATATTGCCCTGCCCATCTGGTATGTAACTGGGTTCATACCAAGGCTCTTTTAGAAACTCCAATGGAATGTCGGATTCCGGAATATCCAACGTTTCATTGAGCAGCAACTTCAGAGGACGTTCTGCATAGTTAAAAGCAAATTTTTGCAATTCAGCTGGATCTTTAAACATCTTTTTAATATTGAAAGCTTTATCTTTAAAACTTCATTAGTATGAACATTGGGGAATATTCTTATCTCAATGAATTGCAGAGAGTTCTGGATCATGGTGAGGAAAGATATGACCGCACTGGTGTGGGCACACTGGCCATTTTTCACTCACATATGGAGTTCGATTTGCGAGCAGGATTCCCCTTACTGAGTACCAAGCGCATGGCCCGCAAATCAATCATTGCTGAACTATTGTGGTTCTTAAGCGGTTCTACAAATGCTCGCGAATTACAAGCTCAAAACGTACATATATGGGATGGTAACTCCTCGCGCGAATTTCTAGATAGTCGCGGATTGGACTACCCCGAAGGTGAGATTGGCCCCGGCTATGGTCACCAATGGAGACGCTTTGGTGCTGAATATCCACTTTCGGAAGACGATGCCTCGTCTCCAAGGGGAGTTGATCAAATCTCCAATGTAATTGACTCGTTACGACGGGATCCCCATTCGCGTCGACACATCGTGTCTGCATGGAACCCAGCTGATCTGCATAAGATGTCATTGCCTCCATGCTTTCCACCAGATACACTGACTCTCACAAATGTTGGATATTTGCCCATACAAGAAATATCAAAAGAACACAAATTACTATCTCATAATGGAGAATGGAGAGAAATAACTGAAATATTTGAAACGCCATACACTGGCAAATTGTACTCGATTAAGACTGAATACCACCCATATCCAGTAAAATGTACTCCAAATCACCCATTCTATTACTTGACAGATAAAGGATACGAACCCAAGTGGGTCGCCGCTGAGGAACTGACTATTGGTGGTTATATCGGATTGCCTATTAATACTAAGTCGGAAATCAAGACTTTTACTTGGCAACAACTTCATGGGTCAAGTAAAACATACCTGCAGAAATCACTTACTTTAGATAACCCAGAATATTGGTTTATTATGGGTTATTACATGGGAGATGGTTGGCTTGATTGGGGCAATAATGGAAAATACAGGTTCTACTTTGTATTCAATCATGATGGCATGGAAAAAGTATATCCAATAATTTCAAGACATATCAAACTTCATGAAGTCAAGACTAGAACGACTGGATGCCGAAAATTCGAAGGTAGAAAAATAGACTGGCATTTGATTCTAAAAAGTTTTGGTCACAAAGCTCATAACAAAAAAATACCTGAATGGGTGCAAGACGCTCCGAACGAGTTTGTGGAAGAGTTTATTAAAGGATATGTGGCATCTGATGGACATACTAGACCTAACGGCAGCATACAGATTACTACTACATCTCCCCATATAGCGTTTGGCATACAGAGATTATGTGCAAAACTTGGTAAAATTAGTTGCAACAGGTTCCAAAAAAAACCGAAAACGCACGTTATTGAAGGTCGAATCGTAAATCAACGAGATTTATATCATATAGCTATCAATACTCATCAAGGATTCAAACATCATAGCTTTATCGACAATGGTTATTTGTGGTTTAAAATTCAAGATGTCACAATAGAAGAAGTTATAGACATTTCAGTGTATAATTTCTCTGTAAAAGATGATCATAGTTATGTGGTTGAAAATTTAACTACACATAATTGTCATCTTCTCTTTCAGTTCTTCCTTGGCAAAGATGGCCTTCAATGCATGATGTATCAGCGCAGTGCAGATATGTTTCTAGGAGTTCCTTTTAACATTGCTAGTTATGCTCTTCTAACACACATGGTAGCCCAACAGGTAGGTGTTCCAGCTCACAAACTACACATTGTGTTGGGAGATGCTCATATTTACAAAAATCATCTCGAGCAATGCAAAGAGCAATTATCGCGGAAGCCCTTGGGGTTTCCTACCCTTGTGCTCACCGAACGAGATAGTATCTTTGATTATCGTTTAGAAGATATCGAATTTGAAAAATACAAACATCACCCTTTCATCAGAGGCAAAATGGCTATTTGATTTTCAAACTAAAAATTTATCATTCCTAGAATATAAATAATTTGATGATTAATGATAATCACGTTTGATTTGATTTTATTTTTTTCAACACGGACTCGCGACGATCAAAACTGACCAACAAATCTCTCCTTATTCTGGATTTTTGTACAGAGATATTTGATTTGACATGTTTTTTCGAACTAAACCGATGACGTTTGATTACGTAATTCTTTCTATGTATTTCCGTATATAACCCTAACGGAGATGTTGGTAATGTTGTCGTCGATCTGGACCATCCTCTCCTATCTGGGTACTTCACAGGGGCATTTAAGTTTTCGTAAGGTTTTAGCCTCCAGAAAGTCATGTCAGCATATTTAAACTGTTGGTAAGCAATCAACCCATATAAAATCTGGTCTGGAAAACTTCGTTTGCCAAGGAAAGAAATTAAATTTTTCTCCAACATGATTGAGTGATATCCAATGATGGGGTTTGTACCAATTGGGTTTCTCTTCCACTATTTGGTGTACAAAACGAAGTTCGTTCATTTCTGTACCTCTGGAACCCAATATATACTTTGACTACCAAGTTTTTCCGAAATAATCGGATTGCCGAGAGGATCTTTTTTCAACCTATATATTTGAAACTCGTAAAAGTTTCCCGGAATATCAAACTCTTGATTATAATTAGAAGACCCGTTTTGTCTATAGACCGCGCCAATTACCTCTAAAATTGAGTTATAAAGAGTCTCTATTTCAGCTGGCGATAGATCCCCCACTAGCCGATGCGGATTAATTTTAGCATTGTAGAGAATTTCAGCCCGAAGATAGTTACCAATACCCCGCAAGGCTTTTTTGCCTTCCTTTAAGATTGTTCCCACGCGAGAACGTTTGCGTTTTTGCATAATTTCCCGAAACTGATCTAAACTAAACTCATCTTCTCCCAAAGCGACACGAAGCATATCTGGAACACCATTATTTATATAAGCTTCCATGGCTTCCTTTCTCAAAACTTTGAAAGTGCCGAATAGTCGAGAATCTTTGAAATACAATGTTGATCCGTTGTCCAAATTTATTTTAAGTCGCCAAGACGAAGGTTCGTGATTAATATACCAACAACCTGTTAACATCAGGTGATTAGTAATATATCGAGTATCTGATAACTCCATGTATAAAAGTTTTCCAATAGCACCCACCTTCACCACAGTGGCGGGCGGATCTAATATGAATATAAAATCTGCCAGTTTGTCATCTGTATGTTCAATTGATGTAATGGTTCGCCCCTCTAATACAGGAACAAGTCTCTCAGCATTTAGTCGCACCTCTGGACCTTCAGGCATTTTTATATTTTATGCATATTCAAATTTACCAAATTAGAAAACTGATCTTATTTATATAACAAACATGGATTTACCAGATCCTAAATTCCAAGAGTATTCTGTCACTGGCTGTGATAAAGTCCCATTGCACAAATGGTTTTCATCAACAAAAGGTTATAAAATACCTGCTCTGCAGACAATTTCGGATGAATTAAATAAATCTAAACATACTCTGGATTTTAGTTTGCGAAAGAAGAATTGGCGAGATATAACCAGAGAACTATATTACGGGGAAGACTTGCGTAGCAATCATGGTATATTAGTTAACGAATACGGCGCTCAAATAGTAACCAAAGCATGGTTAAAAATATATGAGTTGATAACTAAGTATGTTCCTGTTGGACGAGACTTTTATACATTTCATGTTGCGGAAGCTCCTGGAGCCTTCTTGCCGGCAATTAACCATTTAGTACGCACCAAATATCCAGACACCCATTGGGAATGGTTTGCCGAAAGTTATGTCGATTATAATATTAGTAAAGAATATTTAGGAGATCACTATGGGTTGATTAAGAAATTTAAGTCCAAATGGTTGCTTGGAGCTGATGGTGATGGTGATATTACTTCCAGTGCTAATATAAGATGGTTTAGACATCATATTCGCGAACATTTTCCCAAGCTAGATTTGTTTACTAGTGATGTTAAGTATGACCCTCCGGATAAAGATTACGATCTTGAAGAGCTATATCAAATTCCAGTGCACGTAGGACATACTATATGTGCTTTAAAAACGCTCACCAAAGGCGGCATTGCCATACTGAAAACATTTACTTATTTGGAATCCCAGAGTGTTTCTCTGTTATATTTGATATGTCACTGTTTTGAACAAGTTCTTATCACTAAACCTATAATGTCATCCCCAGCTAATTCGGAAACATATCTGGTGTGTATTGACTTCTTGGATAATGTTACTCCTGCTCAAACAACATGTTTATATGAGTATTTAGATCATTGCAGGGCTAACCCTATGAAAACCGCGCCATTGTTTAGCAAGGAAGACATTCCACAGTCGTTTATAGACCAAGTGGTTGATGTTCAAAAGTCACTTGCGAATAGGCAGATGGGTTATATTAAGCGCCAAGCAGACACAATCCGAAATTACTCTAATTTTGCGATGGTACGCAAAGATACGGCCGCATTGCGAAATAAAGTTGCAAGAGCTTGGATAGAGGAATACGAAGTTGAAGAAATTACAGATGATAAACTGATGTAATTTCTGCGACACATATACGACAACAATCTTATGTCAATAGAGTGCTTGTGTGAAAAGACTTCTACGGGAAATTGTTTTTTTGGCAAAAGTAAATTACTTTTGACAAGTATATGAATCCTAAAGATGTGGAGCTAGAAAAATTAGAGATAGTTCGCAACCCGGGCGGTTACAGAATCAAATATAATGGGGATGATCTCAATGTAGTGGTAGATGCTACTTGTAGCGGAGAAGGAATATTGCGATCTGGAAATGGACAAACTTTCCATACCAAAATATCATTATATCCACAATATGCTGGTTACTTATGGGGTATCTATGATCATTTATTTGCAAAATTATGGGAAAAAACCGATCACAGAAATCCTTCTCAATTAAAAATGCTGTTTGAGTTGCACAACAACAACCAAATATGTTGTTCGTTTACGTCAATTACTCCACTAACATCTATGGGTAATAGCAGGGCTTTTAATAAACTTAAAATATGTATATTTGGTTTCAGCACCGGAAATCATTTAATATATGCCATAGCTAAACCTTTGAGTTAGTAAAAGTTGATTTTTTTATAAAAAAACAGCTCCTGAAGATGAATCTTCATCATGTGGATGTTGAAAAAATTAATCTTGGTAAACTGACTGAAGATGGTCATATGAATCTTACCTATGACGGATTGCCACTAGCCGTAAAAATAAAACCAGCTGGGACTTGCGCTCGCACAAATTCGGCATGTCACAGATTTATCATATTGTATTTGGAAAAGCTTGATGCTGCAAAAATGTCCAAAATGTTGCATTATAGTCATCATTTAGTGGTGAAAAAAACTGGCAATATATCGAAAAGGATATCTGGTAAAAGTACTAGACTGGATATTAGCCAAAATATAAGTTGTGTGCTTTTATCGAAATCTGACAGTTTTACCGAAGTGTATATTCATATCAATGGGATTTCCAGCAAGCATTCGCCTCTGAATTTATGTGTGACTGTTCGGTGAGCTTCATTGATGAAAAAAACGGGATTATTTTTTCATGCATTATGAATAGGGAAATTACGCAACTAAGCGCTCTTGGAATACACCATATATCCGCCAATGGCGGCGAGTAGAGCCCCAATGCCACCAACGGGGTACCCTGCTTCTGTATTTCCTTTAGATAGAGTCACCAGACCGGCTACTAGAAGAATAAGACCGACAATTATCAATCCAATGTTAAGGCCCATCATGTTTATTTCGTTATATATAGTTATCCAAAAAATTTTAAATATTGCGAAATTAATCAAAATCACCGATATTCGCAATTTAGCCATTATCCAGCCCGGCTGCTAGCATAGACGAGATCGGGGATACCTCAACTATAGAATGTTCTGCATCTGGAAGTATGGCCGGCTGACCAAAAACATATGTCTTTGGTCAGCGGGATTACAAGAATAGACCAGTTGGCTTACCGGTTTCATGCTAAACGCCAATAGGATATACAAGAGCTGTGATTATTGAGGGGCCCTCTACCCATCCATCCCTGAAGCGTATCCATTCTCGTCAACGGATACGCTAATTGTGTTATAAATATTTAGTATTAAAAGTGAAATCCTGATTTAGAAAGATGTCCGATAAAGGCTATTCAATAGAGGAGGAACCGCGGTTCCCTATATGGTGATAAAGCGCATCGTTAATAGCAAAAAAGATGCCATGGTACATATCAGAGTAGAACATAAATCAGAAATAGAAAAATTAGAGCTCAAACACAAAAATACCACCATATCCAAGTTCGATTGTTATACCGATTTGTTGATTAGATTTATAGAATGATTGTGGAAAAATTTTATTGATATATGTGATTGTTACTCTTGTGTATATTAGCAGTATCCGTGCAAAGTGTATACATAGAAATTACTGGAGAATGGAATTGTTCTAGTTTCGGAAAACTAAGTTATGCAGATTGTTCAATCTTTCCGGCTACTTCTTTGCCTATTTGCGATTCCAAACCACTCTTATACATGCTAAGATATGCGCGCTCACCGTCAGTCAGCAGCATAGTATGATCTATGAGGTCAAGTGTTAGATCTAAATCACATGGAATAATATCTTCGGCACCTTCTACAAGTACCTTACGGCATACCGGTGATGATTCGGTAATATCCAAACAGCTCTTTAAACCTTTTTTAAAGCTCAATGTTACCGGATTATTATATACTACCTGACCTTTGTTATGCATTATGAGCTGGCAGTTGCATTTACCGCCTGAAACAGGTCCCGCATATAACCATATACCATCAACATCTGCTTTTTTTACAAAGTCCGGCTTACCTATCCACATACCCTCCATAGAGTTTTGCCACAATGTGGTCTGCTTAGAAGTGAGAGCCAATATAGCGACCAGCAATACAATAATAATCGCAATCAAGATCCAGTGTTGCATATTATATATACTGATATATTTATATATGTTGTATAGCAAAAATCTTGATATTTTGCGACAAAAATCTTGATATTTTTAACTTTTTATTGCATCCAAATATTGTATCATAACATCAAGGAAAGACATGTTGTAGAAGTTAGCCAAACGACTGATATCTTTGGCCAACATGCGTAGCATGTGCTCAAGCAATTCGTGAGTCAGAGCTTGTCGGCGGAACCATATCTGATTAGTAATACGAATAGCTAGCCATTGGATGAAGCAAACATAATTCTGGGCAAGTTGTAACAATAGCTCATTAGGAATCTTATCCGGGTCCAAACACGTTCTCATCTTTTCAAATAGATAAGCTCCCAGCCCGTGTGAATCCTTTTTAGAATCTACGCCTTGTTCCAGACATTCTCTGGCAAACATTATTACCGGAACAACTGAATCTAAATCTTTTTCTAAAGCCTTATCTAGGAAGTAAGTTTCAAGACTATATATTACCGCGGGACGCCCTTTAAAGGCATTTTCTATTTCTTTGGTGTATTTACATAGTAGAAACACCAAACAAATTCGGAAATCATTGGTGAAAGTTAGAAAATCGCTCTTATGTTTGTAAGTCGTTTTACGTTCTTCCCATTCGTTAAGATGGATATACTTACCATATTTTTGACAACGATCGCAATTTTTTATTTGAGTATCATCAGCTTTACACTCAACACAGTATTCTTTCGGCTTCTTTTCACCGCAGCCCTCTTCGCATTCGCTAATATTTAGCTGCATGTCAAATATGCAATCTTTACAATCTTCAAAATCATATTCATCGTAAATATTATCAAGTTCTTCTAGAGCATACATAGCAAATGCATCGGCTATTTTAACCTTAGTAGTGCCTCCCAATAAAACAGCATAGTTACCGTGTATATCACCCCAGTTGGTACCCTCCATTAGTAATGATATCTTGTCATTGAGAAGTTTTCAAATTTCCAAAAAATTTCTTTTTGATATAATGTGTGATACTAATAGCATTTACATAGAACCATTGAGAGGATGTATTTTTGAACTTATTATTTATGTTGACCCGGTTGGCGGCCGATGACAATAGTGGGTTATCTGTGGAAACTGGTAAGGCCACTTTGACCGGGGCTGGAGCTTATAAAGTTGGTAATAATACCATCATAGATGCTTGGCTAGCAGCTCCCCATGGTAAGAATAATTATAGTACGGCAACACCACAGGATTGTGCTTTGACTTATATATAAAAATTGAAACACCTGGAATTATAAATTCCAGAAAAGTTAAAAGACTTTTGGCAAGGATGAATAAAAGAATCGCCAAGGAAATCCACATGGCTAGGAAGTCTGGTGAACCCAAGATATTTTGGACCAAAGACTGTCCCCTGATGATTTACATTCACCTGGACGGAGTGGGGATTTATGAAGATCAAGTTCATGTTTTAAAGCTAAAGTTTGTGTGGGGACCCGATGAAGAGCATAAGTTCCCAATGCAACCCCCGTTGGTAAAATTTAAGACTCCCATTTGGCATCCCAACATATCCACGAAGGGTAGCATTTGTTTGGATATTCTCAAAGAAGACGAATGGACGACCAATTATGGCCTTGCCTCAATTGTGAACTCATTGCAATTGCTATTACTGGAACCTAATTGCGATAGTCCGTTTAATAACGAAGCAGCTGCACAATACATGGAAGATATGGAAATATTCTCCATGACTGCTAAGGAGTTTTACTCTTTGTCTGAAAAAAATGATCTGATATTGAAGAAGATTGAGGTATTCTAATTCTTTTTTACATGAAATATAAATATGTTCAAAGGAAACATTGAAACTTTAACTAACCGCAATAAGAACTACCGTAAAGTAGTTCATACGGATAAGTATTCTCAATTAGTATTAATGGCCTTGATGCCCGGAGAAGATATTCCAAAAGAAACTCATGAAGGTTCACAATTTATTCGAGTAGAGAGTGGACGCGGAATTATCATCCGGGGCAAAGAGCGTATATTGCTAAAAGACGGAATTGCGGTTGAAATTCCTCCTGGCGTTTCACATTATGTCAAACAAACTGGAGACGATACGCTGCATTTATATGCTAAATATAGCCCACCAGAACACCCATCCAGATTGGTGCAAAAAAGACAACCTCGGAGTGAGAAATAACCATTTTTGAAAATTCATAGATATAAGATGAAACTGGCCGTGGTTGGTTCCCGCACTTTCACAGATCGAAATATGTTATACGAATATCTAGATAAAGCTCACAAGACTAATCCCATTAAAAACATTATTTCGGGCGGTGCCCGAGGAGCTGATACTCTTGCCCGTGATTGAGCCCACTCTCGTGGAATACCAGTAATTGAATTTATTCCGGATTGGAGCATTGGTACACATGCTGGAATAATACGCAACGAAGATATAGTGCTAGCCTGTACTAAATTAGTTGCTTTCTGGGATGGTAAATCTCGCGGTACTGCTAATTCTATCGAGCTAGCTAAAAAATATAAAAAAGCCTCATTATGGCATTCACTTTTAACCATACAGCGACCATGCACTCCAATATTCCAAACATCCAAAAAATGGAGGTTTATATGCATGAAGTTCGCAACGTTCGGCCTCAATTTCTTTCAGTTGCTTGCGTAGGTAATCCACACGCAGGTTTACACCCCAGCTGTGTGATTCATTCAACTTGACCAACTCTTGCTTGAGTTTGTTGCGTTGTTCGGCCAGAGGTTTGATTTTGGCCATCTGAAGGTCAAATCCATCATCATCGTCATCGTCAAGATCATCCAACTGAGCCCACAGTGGCTCAACTTGCTTATCGAGCTTCTTGATGTCGGAGATTATCTCATCCGATCGGCGCTCAGCAGAATCTGCTCCAGCAGCAGTTCTTTTCAACTCAGCCCGCATCGAAGTCTCGATTTTATGGAGACGATTCAAACGACGGGATACGTCGCCTGAATTCATATCATCGAAAGTACGCCACCTGGTGTATTTGTCCATGTTGTTCAACAAACAAAAAAATCATTTTTAACAAAAATGAGTGGTTAACCGCGCGGTGTCTAGCTGTAACAAATACAAGGTAGACATTTGTTTATTTTTCAATTTAAGAAAAGTGAAATATATATTAAACATTTGATTGTGTCAATTTTACACTGGTTGTGTATGGAGGATCTGTTCGAATTTGGGGATAATGAGCCAATTGATTGGTTTGAAACTGCAGAGGAATCAACTGTGAGCGATCCGGCTACTTGCCCGGCTTGCGGCGGAAAAATGATTACAAAGGACTGCGGTGAAGAATGTATTGCTTGTGGTATGCAATCCGATCGACTTTCAGTGGATCAGGGGGTAGGAGTTGCTTCACTTGGTAATCATAATACTTCCGGTAATTCAGCCGTCAGTTTGTGGTTCACGGGAGCCCATTCGTATAGCAATCAGCGGCAATTATTAAGCAGCATTTCAGATTATCCGAAAGCGCAGCGCAATCTAGTTCGGAAACAATTTACCAAGCAGCTATACCAATCTCAGGGGATCAAGATTGCACCTAGCATAGTGGATAGCTCTATAGATTACTTTATTAAGTTTGTTCAGCCGAGAATTACTCGCGCGGATGTTCGTACAGGAACCTTTGCGGCTATTCTGTATTACGAACATAAAAGAGCCGATCTGGGATTGACGATACTTGAAATATGTAAAGCTATGCATATAGATCGCAAAATATGGTCCAAAGGGGATTCTCGCCTGCGCGAACTGGAAGCTCAAGGTGTTTTGAAGCTACCTGATTGTGATAAATCCACCGATGCATATCTGAACATATACTTCGCAAGATTGGGTATTCTGAGTATTCCTGCTTATCGTGCGTTTGCCACTAATTTGATTGATCTGACCGAAAACAAAAAACTTGGTAAAATTGCCAAAAGTTGTTTGTTACGCAGCAGGTGTGTTGGATGCATCTATTTGATGACTATGGTCCGGCCAGAATTACGTAAAATAACCAAAGATCAAATTGCAAAACATTGTGTTATTTCTGATGCCACATTCACCCGGTTTAGCAATGAAATCTTGAGAATCTTGCGTACTAGGACTCGTCGATTCAAATGGCGCCGCCGTGGAATTCGTCGCATTATGCGAAAGCTACAAAATGCGAAAGTCCTGGTATGATTGAAATGGACACCACTTTACTTTTTTGAAATATTATTTATAGAAAATGTCAGAACGTTTCAGACTCCTAAAAGAATTTCGAGTTACAAAAAAGATGTTAGAGAGTCCGGAAACGTCACTTGAGGATAAGGTTAAACTTGCTGCGGAGCTGCTTGCGGTAACTAAACAAATATGCGAAATATGGGAAAAAGATGACCGATACGAATTGGTTAGTGGAAAGCTATTTCCGGAGTGGTTTCATAAAATTGAACGCTTGACTTGAAAAATGGAAGCCATTAGAAAAGTCAGAGTGGGGTGGGTGAAATACCACTATGGACGACCAGGTCCTCGTCCAACCTATCCAGGATTTGAAATGTATTCTGCATGACTGCTTCGACGGCTTATGGGAATTAAGCCATTATCAGCTACGCGATCCCGCGGGACGCATCATAGAGAACTTTTTTAACTCAGTAAGGTCTACAAGACTGTGTCGAAAAGTAAGCAAAAGTACTCCAGATATAATCCCATGGTGATCTGGGAGCATCCTGCAGAAACCCATGTTAATGATGATGGTTCATTGACTCCCGACTATCACACCTGGCGAGAAAAAGGTATGAACCGTAAGTATGCTGTGCGATATCCCGTTTGGTTATAAGCCCCGCTATAAGTGTCTATATGCTTTGGCTGAGGGTGATTTATCCACCAAACTAGACTACGTTGAATCTCGCAAGAGGATTTATATACCTCTTTACAAAGAAGCCGTTCGTGCCGAACCCAAGTTTCATCAATTGGTTGATAAATTGCGCTAGGTGGAATTTATGTTTTGACAATCGAGCTCATGAACCCGATTATGAAAATGGTCAGGGTCGGGTAGTTGCTTTTGATGATATTCCAGAGTTGGCAATAGTCCGTCGAAACATTCGCGAATTGCTTGGAATTGAAACTACACTAGTTGCCGAGGGAAATTACTATTTTGTCCCAACTTGTGACATTGGCTATCACGGAGATAGTGAGCGGCGCATTGTGGTCGCATTGCGTTTGGGCGATTTGGTACCCCATTTATTATAGATGGTATTTGTGTAGTGAGCGTGTAGGAGAGCGTATTTTTATTCCCATTAATCACGGAGACGTGTATATAATGATTGAAAAAGCAGTGGGGTGCTATTGGAAAAAACGAAACATTTACGCCCTGAGACATGTCACAGGTGCCGATAAATACACTAGGTAATTATATGACAAATGAACTGATCTAACCTGAAAAACGAAAAATTCACTTCTTCTTGAACGCAGTGATTGGGGCAAATGTTTGCTGTCCCCATTTCGCTCTATATACACGCAGTCTCTTCATCTCGTTGTAAATGAATCCTCTAATACGCCCCAAGCGTTTTGCCACCAGAGAAGATTCTCTAGGAAGCTCAGGATGTCTGGCTGCCCGTAAGACAGTCATGGATTGCTTAATTAAGCACCCTTCCCGAATAACAAGTTTGAACATTTCCGGAGAATCAATAGCTGCATTTTGAATATCGAAGTTAGACGCAACAAGCATAGGTAGTAACTTTTCAATTATCAAGATATCTCTGGTCTTGAATATTTGCTTGACAAATTCGGATTTTTTCTTCTTGTTATCTAACATCATGCAAATTATAGCAATAATGATTGGATTGGATTGGGCGACCAAATCTTTCACAAAATTCCACTGGGTGAATATACCACTAATAATGTCTTCTGGATATTCACATGTGGCGAATATGAAGTTTGCAGGATTTCCAGACCCCAGTAAGTCAGTCAATAGAGTAGATAGTGCTAAACCCGATGAGAGTGTCTTTTTCTTCAGACCAATGGATTTATACCATTCCTTGTATTTTCTGGCCGATTTTAAATCTGTTGAGTATGCCAGTGAGTATACATAATCCAGGGAACAACTCCTACATTGGACACCTATTGCTTTAGCTAGTATAACTCCAGTAAAGCTAGGTTTGTCTAAAGTCAAGTACTGGTTTACAAATGTGTGCAGTTCGCGGCAAGTGAGGGATATTGGTAATAAGGTCAAAAGCCTGCGGAAAATGAGAATCCATATATCAAACGGAACTGTGTCCATCTTTGTGTGGAATAAAAAAATCAACTTTTGTTAAAACTGAATATCTTTATATTAAAATGGATACTCACTTAAGTTTTGAAACCCGAAACTGGTTTAATAAAGCTTCGCTTGAAGAGCGCGTACGTGCCATAGAAATCGGATATCAAATTCTAAAACAGGCGCCCGTTGCGCGTGATACCGCTGAGTTAGGGGAGATCAAATCTATGATTCAGCGGTTGCAATATGCCAATAGCACTATTATTTCAGGCGGTGGAGCTGCAGCTTCCAAAGGGCAAATTGGAGAGAATTACGTATATAATATCCTGGAGCCACGTTTTGAGGTCAAACAAATATCCAAATCCGCTCGATCTGCTGATATATTGCTGGGACCTTCAACATTAGTGGAGGTTAAACTATACTCTAGCAGTGTCCCTCGAGGAGAGGTAGAGAAATTTCAGAGGGATTTAAGAGCCAAAGCTGCCACAGGGGGTCTATTTATATCGCTAACTAGCAAGATCTTGGGCAAAAAAGCTCTGGAGTATAGGAGAGAACATGTGCGAGGGCGAACAATACCAGTCTTATATATCTATAGCAGCGATTCTGCAATGCTCATACTGGCGGCCAGTTTGATTTTGGAAGTACAAAAAATGGAGATTCAGGAAACACTAGCTATAGATTTGGCAAGTCTTGGTTCGTCTATAGATAGTTTATCTATGGTTCGCACCTGTCTCCAACAACTAACTAGTGAGTTTTTAACTAAAATGAACACCTTGAATAGTCAGATTTTGGAAACCGAAATTAATCTAGCCGAACAGATCCGCACTATGCAGCGTAAAATCGATCCGGCTTTGCCCGTCGCGGAACTAGATGTTGATTCCTTATGTGCGGATTTCGGTATATCCGAAGAGGACTGCTTCCGAAATTTGGCACCCCAGTTGTTGAACCCGCCGCTCGTTAAGGCTTCTAAGATGATCTCTTGCGGGGCGGGTGCAACCGAACGTGGATTTGTTTTCCTGACCAAGAAGACTTTTGTATTGGTAAGATCCGCACATTTGGTGGAAAAGTCTCCGGAGTTATTTGGTCAAATATGTCAGCAACTTAATGGCACAATTGAACTCAAGGGAGGATCCTTGCGTATATTGTTGAGTGTGGACACATTGCCCTTGTTAGGTCAAGTTGCTAAACTTTACTGATATAAAAAAAATTACATTTTTTGCGAATAGCAATTTTTTGTGGATCACAATTTTTTAAACATATATGTGTGTATAAATAAATATGGTAGGTTATCCGGCGCCTAGATGGGAGGGATTTTACTTTGTTGGATTTGCGTGGAACGAGAAGGCTTACCAGCCTAAATTCACAGTTGAGTGATTGGATCCCTTATATAACACTGCTTTTACAACTTATCATGATGCGGTGCGTCCGGAAAAAGACTCTTGGAGCAGGAGAATATCCAATTTCTGGCGGAGCATATGAAGCCGAAAAAATTCAAGCGATTCATGCAGGCACAGAATAGGTCTTATAAGAAATGGTACTCTAGAAACTTTGCACAAGATTTGCAAGAGGAGGTAGATGAAATCAAAGATGAGGGAAAGGTCGAAGATGAAAAGATGGATCTGAAGCTTGAAAAGAAGCGTAGGGCCCGGGAGAAGAATGCGCTGCAAAAAGCACAAGATGATGAGGATCTCCGGAATGCCTTGGAGTACGAGCGCAAGAAGCGCTTAGATAAATATCACAAGAAGAGATCTAAACTAAAACTCGATCAGGAAAACAGTTACTCTTCTGAGGATAATTGATCTACTTTCGGTAGTTCCAATGGTTTAAATGGCTTAGTTTTTTGCCCTTTTATTTGAAATACTTCCAAGTCGGTTAGAGTAAACTCAGGATGGTGCTCTGCGAAATGGGGGTAATATCCAAAAGGTTCCCTGAACTCTGTATGCTCTGGTGAATTATTAATATATTCAACAAGCTCTGTATATGATTTTATAAATGCAAAACTCCAGTCGCAACATCCGTAAGTCTGTACAGTGAGTTCCAGATTTAAATTTTCGATTAGTTTGTAATAATCGAGAAATTGCTTATTACCTGTACTAAAATATCGCTCCAACAAATACATTAATATCCATTGATAATTGACTACTTTGGCACCTTCTATGATTTGGTAAGACATTAACCTCCCTTTAGTATCGGCTATTTCCAGGTTGTTTAGAATAACGGTTCTAGGGCGGTAATCTAAAAATCTCTCGTAATATTCCGCTTTGCGGGTTCCGCCTTGGCGGAGATACTTCTCAAAATTATCTGTATATATGATCAAGTTCTGTCGGTCAAACGGTGAATCAGTTTCTGATGTAAATGGCGGCAACGTTAAGGTGATTTTACTACCTATTTTTGATACTTGCGGATTATAGTCGTTTGTGCCAAGAGAGTGGATGGTGAGTGCTAAAGCTGCAAATCCGCCAATTACTCCATCTGGGGGAATATTGAACGATAACTTTTTCTGCTTTCCACGTGGAATTCCATGAGATTCTACTGGGTAATGCTCTTGTATTAACGCTAATCGTTTAAGATCTTTATTGAGTCGGTAAAATACTACTTCTTGGGGTGCACCGCCCATTAAATTACCCAAAGCTAAATGTAAGTCCATTCTTTGATAGGTAGGGTGGATTATTCGCATTCCCTCGGCTTCCAGAGTTGGTAATTTGTCCAGCAGGCTTCTAGGCATATAACTAATATCAGCTGCTTCCTGGAAGTTTACGCGCACTTTTCTTGTCGTGCCATGAATGGCCTGTATGCTGGATATATTCGGTAGTCCAGCTTCATGTAGCAAATCTGCCAAGTCATACGAATCCCTGATATGACTGGGAGACATAAAATCATAATCAGGAACAGTATCATCTGGATATATTCCAGAACCTTTTAATTTCAATGCCAGATCTATAGCCATACCACCATATAAGATTCGGTCATTATCCTTTATAAATTTTTTCACTATTTCTAGAGCAGATGATAAATCCCCGTAAGACATGGATTGTCTTTCTGCTAGTGATTCATAATACTTCGCTTCCATTATCTATTCGTATAGTTTTGCTTATAAAATTTGAAATTTTATATCATATATCACGAAAATGGGAGTGAAAGACTTTTACAAGATCAGAACAACCAAAGCAGATGGTACAAAAGTAGTACTGGATTCTCTGGGTGCAGAGATTAGCTTGGAGGGATTGGCCGGCAAGCGAGTATGTATAGATGGCAATAATTTAATATATGCCAGCATGACCGCCTTGAGATTCGTGACATCTTTGAGTGATGCTGAAGGAAACCCGACTGCCCATATTAATACTACAATGCAGCAGGTTGTAGCTTTGCGGCAGCGCGGAGTCGACCAACTATGGTTATTCGATAACCCCAAATCCACTGAAATGAAAAAAGGCGAGCTAAAGAAGAGAAAGGACACTCGTAAGCCAGATGCATTTGTAATGACGCCGGAAATTATGCAAGAGGCGATTTTGCTATTGCAATATATGGGAGTGCCTTATATTATTTCTCCACATGGAATCGAAGCTGAGAAGTATGGAGCATTGTTGTGTCAGGGTGAGTTCTGTTACGCCATGATAAGTGCAGACTCTGATGTTTTGATGTTCGGCGGCTGTAGACAGATCAAACCCATGTCGGTCAAGAGAGGAAAGACCAAAAAGAAAGTTTACAAGTTGTTCGAGTTAGATACTGTTCTAAAGGGATTAGAAATTGACTACCATCAACTTGTTGTAGCTGGAGTACTTATGGGTAGTGATTTTGCCCCCAAGACTGCTGGAATTGGTCCTGGGACAGTACTGAAAAAACTAGAAACTCCTCTAACCACTGAACAGCAAGAAGCTTATAATTACTTTATTAGTGATATTAGTATGGATTTGAAGCATTTACAAATACCCACTGCGCAACCCGAAGCGTTGCAAGAGCTTTTGATTGGGAAGGGATTTAATCCTGATCGGATTAAGAAAATTATCAGCACATTCAAGTAAGGTGAAATATTTGGAAAAAGATTTGCGTTCAGCCGATATCACTTAGTGCGTTCAAATAGTCTAGAGAGGACTCTCCTGACATGTGGAGTGAATGCATTTCTGTGCAACTTTTTTACGGCCTCTTGTAGAATGGGTTTATCTTGGAATGTTTCGTATGCTCTATGAATGGTATTTTTACTAGGCTCATTTATATGCCAATCCTGTTCGTGGATACAGATCAGATAGTTTAGTATTTTATATAAATGTAGCTCGTCGTAATGAGCCCACGCATGATCATGAATAGCATTAATCAAATCAATCTGTCTGTTGCACATTCGTCGCATAAATCCATGTCTACACTGGTATTCTAGAGCAAATTTAGCGACGAGTTCCAGATCAAAACAAAGGGGATGATTATGAACTAGACTTGGATTGTATGTGCAGGAAACTAACTCTCGCGCTAAGAGGGTTTCATCGGGATGTAATATATCTATCCATTTTTCTGCATTATCCAGAGATGGACCACTTTCGTTTTTCTGTCGCATAATGTCAAAGTCATGCATAGCCGATAATAGTACATGCACCGCGCATTCCTGATTTTTTTCCATCAATTCATATTTTACATCATAGTTCCCTTCCAGGTAAATAGTCGTCGGATCTTCCCAAATGTCATCCATCTGTTATTGTATCCAACAAACAATTCAAAAATCCAAAATTAAATACTCCGAAATAGAGCTTCAAGTTCTTCTTTCATCTCGCTCGCGGGTACTTTTGGCAACTTCCAGTAATCTGTTAAGTTTCTATGTACGTCTAATATTAGAGTATTATTATCTTTGAGTTGGTTCCATGTTTTTATGATGGTTTCTCTAGCTGGGTCGGTATCCCATTCATAGTTATATACAATTCTCAAATAATACAATATTTTCACCAAACCCAACTTATCATAGTTTTCACGAACATACATATGTATTTTGTTTATGAAATTGACATGCCTTTCGTCAAGTGGATCAAGTAATGGGAATAAATTTGTATATTCCCTATCAATGACGCATTTGGCAACTAAATCTAAGTCAAAATACTCCTCATTTTTAAATAAGAATAGTGAACCAAGCCTCCCATCTACAAATGCATTAGCTAAATCGTATTCATCGGGATGTAATACATCCAACCATTTTATAGTTGTATCGTCGTTTGGACCATAATCATACTTTGCTCTTAATACGCGTAGTAATAAAATCGCGACAGCATAGGGACTAATTTCCATCAAATCAGGAATAACATCATACCTATCATTAACGTAGATTTCTATTACGGGAAGACCTTCCATTTGTATTCGTATTATATTCAAAATTGATATTAATCAAATATACCGATTAAAAATGGAAGGAAATCATCATTATACCGAAGATGATTTGAAAAAATATCTCGATGAGTATCAAGATGATGCCCTGGCAAAAATACTTGCTGTGATCAACTCTCAAAAAGTCTGCCTAAATCCTAGAAAGGAAGAGCAGTTGCGACATACATGGAAGGATGAACTTTCAGAAGATATAGAACTCCTCAAATATCATGAACCTGAAACTGGACTATATTACGAAACTGAAGATGTCAAAGCATATATACAAGATTGTAAAATGAGACACAGAGCATTAAGTGATCAGGAAATATTAGACTATGAATTAGTCCACCCTGATAAACCCCATAAGCTATTCTTCTGGGTTGGAGATATATATGAACCTTACATTGATGAATTTTCTGCTTTGTTGGGGTCATGGTTAACTGAAAAACTAAAGAATGATCCCAAAATATCCATTGATAAATTTGATAACAAATATATTGTTGTTTGTTCTGGAGCAATTGTCAAAAGCTATGTTGATAAAATCAACCTCTTAGAGAAGTTTCGTAAAACCTTACCAGATCCGCTTAGCGGAGTGCTTGCTGAATACCTCTTGCAGGAAAGGGATACTTATGAGAAAATACCAAGCATAGCGAACTCTCTGTATCAAAATGATGGAACAGCCATGCTGCTGGCCAACAATTATCAACTTACATCTGCTATCTATGAAGAATTGATTCCACGAATGCCTTGTTCGATAGATGGGAGGCCAGTATTAATCCAAATCAATATAATGGGGGATGTTAATATCAACCATACGACAGCAATTCCTGATTCCATTTACGAGAAATTTGTACAACACATAAAACAAGACAAGCCTGATTGGTATCGTTCTGGTAAATGGTTGCCCAAAAGTATTCTTGTGGAAAAATTCAATGAGCTATATGATCAAAACATAGCCCTTAGTGTATTGATGCGAAACCTCAAATTAAACGATCTATTTAAAGAGATTTCAGCAGATGAAAAACGATCTAAAGTGGCTGGAAAATTGGTCAGAATGTTTCTCACCAAATAATCCACATAAGTAATTTTTTCTCTTCAACAAAGACTATAAGTTTTTCATTTTCATCTTCGCCAAAAAATTTTCCACAACTCAACTAACTGAAACTTATACAAAAATCCTCCAGAATTTTCGAAGGTACCTGGTTACCAGAGGTATCCGGGTCTCTAAGCTTCTATATCTGGTATAACCCCTTATAAGCAGAGGTACCGGGTCGGTATCCGGGTTATTTTTCCGAGTAGTTATCCGGTACCTGGTACTGTAAGCTTCTATATCTGGTATAACCCCTTATAAGCAAAGGTACCGGGTCGGTATCCGGGTCACTCGGTACCACCCGGATACTTTTGAAATTATACCAGATTCTTAAGTGGAAAAATTTCATTATTTCACCTATCTTGGAGGATCTTTTCGGGAAATAATTTAATTAGCCCCGAGTGAGAATATACGGCCAATCACTAGATACAGGTAATAAAAAAATAACTTCTATATTGTTATTCTAATATCGGTACGCCTACCAGATCAAAATGGCCGGGAATATATAACAGTTTAAACTTTACAAAGCAGGCAGAAGTCTCAGACATTATTATATCAATATCATCTTTCCAGTTGTCTGCACCAAGCTCCTTCGTCGCGTTGATGACTGATATCTTAAAGTTCGGAACAGGAAGTTCCATAGATAGCAGCGCCTTTGTAATCGCTAATTTGAGCTGTGAGGTCTGCTTTACTTTAGCATCATCGCAAGGATAAAGCCAACTAAGATCCAACATATCCTGCATTTCTTCCTTTTCAAAGTATAGCACCTTGGCCTCCGCGCATTTTTTGACTACATCGTTCTGATCCAGTTCTTCGTATCTGCCGAAAGCTTGGATCACGCATTAACGATGGAGACCAAGAGGCATAAATTGGATATAAACCCATCCCCAAACGGGGCATAAGTCCTGGATTTGGTGATAAGCCAGTTGACTTCTGCTAACGCTTGCACTACTTCCGCGACTTTCTCATCATCATTCAACGCCTGTAAGGCGTGAGCCACTGCCGGAGGCATTTCCTCCTTGCTAGTCAACACAGGTTGTACCAACATCCTTGACACCAGCAATACCCAGACCAGACCCAGTGCTAAGACTACTAAAGTGAACATAGTTACAAAACCTACAAATATTCAGTTTTTGTCACACATTTAGGATACCACATTGGAATAGGCCGTGCTCCACATAACAGTAATGCCGGCATATCCCGCAGATGCCAATGCTGGCTTCCATGTGCGGAGCAATGGTGAAACAATATACTTGATATAGAAGAACTTGATTTTGCTGGGATCCGGTCGGATAACTTTGTTATCTTGGGAAAAGTCAACCAGGTATGTTAGCACTAAGCGGGCTTGTTCAGAAGTGTCTAAACTCAAATCATCGGGTTTGAATCCTGTCAATTCAGCCCGATTGGCAATTGCGTTTTTCATCAGCTTCTCAAGATCCTTAGTGACCTTGTCAAAATCACCCTTGTTATTGCTCATATCCTCTCTGTACACCAACCACGCACCAATAATCGCAATCAATAATATGACAACCGTAGCGGTAGTGCGTTTCAAATTCATGTTTTATATTTAGCTATTATTAAAAAATGTAAATTAACCAACGCCAGCATCATCTATAGCACGTGTTAGAATCGCCAGTTCGAATTCACGATCATTCCGAAGTTCATTAACATTATTCCGTGCAAGCCATGTGTCGACTCGCTCTTTAAAACATCTATATATCAATATAGTTTCCACATCATCATACTCATTTAGTATAAATGCGTATTTTGTCTAATATATGTTAAATATAGACAACAAACGTTCTCCATCCATTTTTATTTTATAAAATTTCAAATTTTAGGACTGAGATGCTTCTTTGAAAGCATTAGCCCAAAATACATAGAGTTGAGGGGATGTCAGCTTGGAAACATATTCTTTGAGGTTGCTATCTAGCAAAATAGTAGCCTCCAGTATGAGATATTTCATGGCGGCCTCAGAAGGCTTTGCGTTGGGATTTTTGGAAACAGCCAAAATGAATTGCCGGAGACTTTTCATATCCGGATTGTCCAGACTGTATTGAGATACTGGCTTGTAGACCTTGAACAAATCAGCCAGAATCTTTTGTGCGGTGGCTTCACCAGCCTTAGATAGCTTTACTGGCGGAATAGCGGGTCCAACACTATGCTGTGAATATGGAACATATCCGATATAAAGCCCGATAACAACAACTAAAAGTACTATTATAATTTCCAAAGCACTCGGTATTATATTAAATATGAGAAATACCTTCATGACAAATTTAGAAACTTCTCAGTAGAGAGCATGATTCACTTCCACCACTAACATTATCGAATCTTATGATAAAAAACGCCCCCGCATTGGATTTTACAGACACAGAGCCGGTTGATGACCATCCAGCTCCATTGTTGACTACTAAGTCTCCCACATTTCGTTTTTCTATGTAAAGAGGATAAGTGTCATTTATGGAGGGAGATGATAAGGCAACTAGATCCGCCGCAGATGGTAGAGTCAACTCCTGTGCGCCGCTCTTATCTGCAATTAAATATGCCGAACCTACTTCAGATGCCGTAAGGGTTTTATCCGTGGAAATGGACATTATATATTGGAACTTAAAAAAATCAATAAAATTTTTACTTTTCCAGTTCAACTCCGCACACGGCGGATGGTCAAAGTGTTTGTTCCGGTACTTCCTAGAGTGAATGTTATGCCCGGGGATCCCGAAGAAACTCTCATTTCGAGAGTATCGCCGGCGTCTAGTCTTACGATATCGTTAATACATACAGTATTGAATGGTTGAGATCCTGCAGAATCTGAAAATAACATGCGAAAATGTCTGGGGGTCGAGGAACCATTGACGTTGGCCGTCAAGTAAGAGTTATTCGTTCCTGATGAGTAATATAGCATGGTTAGAATATATTCATACAATCCTGCTTCAGGGGCGGTGAATACTCCCGTTCCCAAATTAAACAATCCTTGGTCATCTTCATCTCCTGATCCAATGAACAGGGATGTCGTCCATCCAGGAGTCAACGTAGTAAATGCTGATGTAAAGGATTGGGAGGACGATGATGTTACGTGAACAAATTGACCCTTATCAAAGGCAGCGCCACCAGCACCTGCTAGTTCAGTAACAGCTCCAGAAGAAGGGGCTCGATAGTACAAACTACCATTATTGAGACCACCGCCACCATTGCTGGTAAACAGCCCTCCTTCCGTGTCGGAAGTGCCAGGGGTCGCCCCTTGCAGGACCAAATTAGAAGTGGCTGTAGTCAGCTCTTCAACAAAGATCTTCTCTGTATCCATTATATTCTGAAAACTAATTAAATTTGAATCGTATTATCCAAAAAAGATATGTACATCTTGGCTTCGCTAGACAGATATAATCAGTTAAAAGCACTTATGGTCTGGGTCGAAATGCCAGAGCGCGAAGATATACAAAAGCTACTAGAGGATTTAGCCGTCAAACATGATGCAGCTGTCTTCAGAGTATATGAAGAGCAAGAGGGTATAGAATTCGCTTTCGATTCTATTGTTGAAGAATTTCACTTCTTGGATGATTCAGACAACGAAGATGAATTTGAAGAACAAGTTCGCCTTGGAATATACTGATTTTTGGCCATCATACCAACTTATTAATTTCCGCACATAATTGGGCAAACTCATCGTCGTATGGGTGTAAAAACTTGTTCCATGCGGTTTCATCGTAATCATGTCCTAATATAACCTGACTAATTATATTGCGCCTAACGGACTCATCGCCGGAATTAAATGTAGATAGGTCAATTTTTTTAGCCAATTTGCGCACTCCGTTTTTACCTAACTCATATTCCATATTTGCTAATGTTTCCTTAAGAGAATCCATGATCCTAATTATATATGCATCATGAAATCTCTATATTAAAAAAATAGCAATGCTGCGTTTATTAAATTAAATTTCTCTATGAAAAGACGAGAGTTCCCGGCGGCGATCTTCGACCGGAAGAAGTGGACATTTTCCATGAAACTTGCGCTTGATTGGCCCAAGGCGATTCAGCGAATTGGCTTCTTTTTTAACCTTAGTATTGGAGCCTTCTTCACCTTTTTTTCGCAAATAATCGCGAATTATGGCAATTTCGGCAGCACAATCCCAGCATTTATCATAGCCTTGTATTAGGCCGCGGGCCGGAATGCTCAACCCATTATCATATACACCCGTTCTAATTTTATGATTCCAGTAGAACATCTGGGCATCAATCTTATCCCTGTCATATATTGTCATCTCACTCCCATCAGTGATAAGGGCAAGTTCGGGACTTCCTGGCTTGGCCCAAGGGAATCGATACAGACTGCCTGCGAAGTACTCCAGTTCATTGACAGCATACCTAGATAATTTCTCCGGTGGCGCATGATCGTTCTTAAAGCAACATCTGAATCGCAAACATGCATATTCGGGAGATAAAGCTTTTACTATATCGATTTGCCTTTCCAAACTCGCCATTGTGATGGTAGTTGAAGTATAGTCTAACAATCGCTCGGCTAATATGTCCATTATAAGTAAACAGTTCGGATGAGCACGTCCAAAGTTTTCCGCAACTTCTGCATCTAGTTCTCCATTGATAACTCTTGCTCCACGAATCCCCTTAATGCGACTCCCGGGGCAATAGTTCCAGATGTAAAAGTTGCGATCTCTAAAGCGGTTCACCAAATATCGAATACTTTGAGCGGTACCTGCAGTCAAATACACAACATCATTACCTGAGTAATTACTCAAAAACCACATGTTGCGCATTATTAAGTATCTGGACGGAGCGCCGAGTACCAACTTTGGAGTTCCCAATGAATAGTCAAATGGTAATTCTGGATCATCCACATTATATTCTAAAAATGGAGGGAAATCAGTATTAACATTCATGGCGTGATTAAGAATCAAAAGATTCAATTTTTTTAATATCATTAAAAACGAATCCTAAATGATCAACAGATAACATATCCCCATTTATATGGGCATCATCTATATGTGTTCCATCTCTCCAATGCAGGAATGATGTACTTGCTTCCGTAAATCTTTCCAAAGTACTTTTTGTAATTTGCATATTTTTTATGGTTATCACCGGACAATCATGACTTACACATGGTGCGAGGGGTTTTCCAATTACAATACCCCCATTTAGGAGTAGAAAAACTACTCCCAGAACAATTACATGTGCGACATATTATAAAAGTCGGTAGATACTTATACGCTTTTGTTATGCAAATTCCCCTGACGACCTTGTACGCATGTTCTAATTCCACCATTTCTACCTGATACTCCACGTATCTCGTTACCCCCAGCATAAACCTCTGGTGGCAATAAACCTAGATAATTACTCTGTAACATATTATAATATGTTAAAATATAATGCCGCAGCCCACATTATATAGAAAGGGTAATTTGGTCCCTCAAAAAGGTGACAATCCTGATAAATTGGCTAAATTAACGCCTATAGAGTACATTATAGGATGGTTAAAATCCAGAATGCCTGGGAGCCATGGCGGGGAACCGCTGATAAAGCCTAGATCGCCGGGCGATAAAGTTATACCACTTAGAGCCGAAACGGGGTCGGGTAAATCCACCGCGTTGGTGTCTGAGCTGTACCACGGGTTGATAGTACGAAAGCACAAATCAATGGAGCGGAACATAGCCGTAACACAGCCCCGTCGATTAACAGCTATGGAGATTCCGAAAGATATGATTCAATATGGTACTAAAGAGTTTTACAAACAGGCGGGTACTCCAGGAAGAACTCCGCTTAAACTAGGTAAAAACATCGGCTTCCAAACGGGCATTTTTAGCAAGCGTCCTATCAAAGGTATGATTTACATGACTACTGGAGTATTGACTCAGCAGCTATTAGTTATGTCCGATGATGATATTATCAAACGATATGCTATTATCGTTTTAGATGAAGTGCATGAAAGATCTATTGGTTCAGATCTTACTATGTACTTGATGAAACAATTTTTAGCTCGCAATTGGAAACGTCCAGATTGCCCATTCTTGATTCTTACCAGTGCCACTTTTGACACTAAACAGTTTGGTAAGTATTTTGGAGCCTCTCATAACATAATAGAAGTTAAAGGTGTTTCTTTTCCCATTGAGGAATTTTTCTTGGAGTATGATACTGGAAACTATATACAATCAGCAGTTGAGACCGTGAAGCAGATTCATTTGAAGTATTTGGATGATGTCCGCAAGCCATCCAAACGCGCCGCCCCGAAGATTTGGAAACCCAACGACTTTAGAGATATTCTGATCTTCTTACCTGGAATGCGTGATATTAAAATGGCTCTGGAGGAATTAGAAAAGCTCAACCAAAAAGAATTCAAAGATTATCCGATTATGCCCTTAAGACTCTATGGAGCTTTGGTAGAGCAAAAGGGTCAGGAGTATGAAAGTGTATTTGCTCCTATAGAAAAATTACGACTCCCAGATGGAAGAAAACCCACCCGTCGAGTTATTCTTGCCACAGTTGTTGCCGAAACTGGCGTAACAATAGAAACACTTGGTTATGTAATCGATAGTGGTTATTATAACAGCGCCGAATTTAGTGCAGCGGTTACAACTCATGCTTTAATACAAAAGCCTGTTACTCAGAGCATGGCTCGTCAAAGAAGAGGTCGCGGTGGTCGCAAAGCACCCGGAAAGTGGTTTCCGCTATATACCGAAGCAACGCATAGCAATATGTTAGAAAATCAATACCCGGACATATTACGCGAAGATGTATCTGACTTTCTGTTGAATATGCTAATTCAGTCTCAGGACTTACCCGAGGGTGGGGCGGCAGATCTGGAACTAACGTTATTGCCGAAAATTATGGATATAAAATCACTGGATTTAATGACGTTACCAATGGCTGATTCTATGCTGTGTGCTACGGAAAAACTGTATACATTGGGTGCTATAAATGGAAACAGTCAGCCAACACCAACCGGCATCTTGATGTCCCGAATTCGTAAAATAACTTTAGAAAATCGCAAAATGATCTTGAGTGGATATGCTTTTGATACAAGCATTATTGATTTGATTAACATTGCTGCTATGTTGGAAACCGGCGATGTAATTGGATTTCCAGACAATAATTATCGCAAAGCTTTAACCAAAGATATGTTTAATCTTGGAGTGTCTGATTTTGACATTCGCATAGCAGATGATTTTATTCGACAATTGGGAATATTTGAAGACTTTGCCGATAATCCAACCAAGGAATTCTGTGATAAGAATGGGCTTCGCTATGCAAGTATGATGAAAGTACTGGAACTTCGGGAAGAAATTATTGATTCATTAGTTGCGATTGGGCTCAATCCATATCATAACCAACACAAGGTTCGGGATTTCTCCAAGATAAAGCAATGTATATATGAAGGTTACAAACTCAACATGGGGGTATGGGTACCAGAAATAAAGAGATATATCGACTATAAAACCCATCAGCCGCTTACATTTATTTCATCGGTTATAACGCCGTTTTATAAACTAGATCAAATGAATGACACCAATCCGAGATATGTCTTGTATGACAAAAAAGACATGTTGCTGGACCGCACGAAAGAAGTTTACAAACTTCATACTAAACGCATTTCAGTCATGGACGGGTTTGTTTCTGTTGATTTGAACTTATTCTGGACATTATAGTCCACTACTAATAATCCGATGAATAGCCATCGGAGTAATCTCTGTATTTAGATGCAATGGCGGAGGGGCAGGCATAGTCAATAAATGTATCCCAGCTCTCTGAGGCATCGACAGTATTTATAAATCGACGGGTTGCTTGGCGAGGCTTTCCTTCTGAAATTAGACGACGCCATGTATTGACCTGTATACTGTTTATTTCTAACCATCGAGACGGCATGCGATTAATAGTTGTACTAATGTTTGGAGATAACGCTTGTATCAAAGATTCCCGATCCATTTTTTTCTCATATACTTCCTGTAAAAAATAAGTTTTTTTATTTATCTATACTTGATTCCGAAGTTCCTTTCTAACCTCCATCCACAGTAATCCCAATTTGTTTTGTCCCGTTCCCGTAGCACCCACCCCCCAATAATAATCTCTAGGTGCGGCTTCAATCAACTCCGTATCGCCGGTTTCCAATAAAATATCTCTAACATCTTCGTGTTGTTCAACCTTTAGTGTCAGTATACGTTTCATTATCTCATCTTTTGATTCTTCCCAATCATCGCGTATGGGATGACGTCTAGATCGCCCCTTGCGTTTAGCTTCCGCCGGAGTGGCGGCTCCGTTAATAGCCAGAAACCAATCAGGATCTGTTGGTAGAAATTTCAAAGCTTGAAAAAGATGTTCCGAAGTTGGCCACACCATTCCATGAGAATTAATAGGATGTTCAGAGAAATTAGAAAAGCACCTGTGCTCTCCCCTAGTATGGCTATAAAATCGAATGGGTACCATTCTGTTAACTGATAGTTAACATGTTTCAAATTTCTAAAATAGCACCTACTTGCTGGAATAAACATGACACTTGGCCGGCCACATCCAGAGACGAATAGTAATTTCTCCACTAATAACATATCGTTCCGTGTGTCTAGTAAATAACAACCGGCACTTGTGTATACGAGCAGCAGGTTGCTTAATGTTTCTATCAACTAGTGGGATAGATATCTCGCCTTTGGCCTGCTTATCATATATCTTAATACCAGATGAAGAACTGAATTGCTTGCCATCAATGCATACATTTATACTATGGGGCGTTTGGTAAATATCTACAACTGAACTGGTAGTAAATTCTTTATATTCAATGCCATGTAGCCAGAAGCTATAACCAGTCACGCGGAAATCCGCAAAGTCCTTATCCATTTGTAATATATTTATGTTGCGGAGTATTAAAATAAATATATTATAATATAATAATGACTCAGTATTTGCTGAATCAACGGGTTTTCTCTAAACCCACCAGTACCTCGACATACTCAACCAGCACTGCGACATGTATCGGTATTTATTCTTCATTGCATGAAGCACAAGAGACTCAAGAAAATATCATTTTCGATTTCTTGGCCAAGAAATATGGAGAAGATGCTTTCTCTCAAAAATGTGTAAAATTGGCCGAACAGAAAGAGGATTATCCAACGGATGCTGCTAGTCCCACTCATACTTGGATATTGCCAATTAATACTATTGTCGGAGACCATAGTCCCTCATCGGCTCACTGGGCACGTTTCCCCACGAATAATCATTTCATTGTCCGAAAATCTTCCACCCCACTGAAACTTACACTTAAATTCAAGCGCGCCACCAATGCGTGGGTGGGCTGCTCATATGATGTACAGGATGTTATGGAGCTCGAAATTGTGGAACTTGAAGTAACCAAAATCCCCAAAATTGAATATAGATCCAGAATCTTTTGGTACGAATATCCTTCTTACTGTGATGCACTGCGCGAAATGAGCTCTAGTAAGCAAATCGACTTCTTGCGAGTGGCCGAATGTGATAATACCATTGAATCACTGAAAGATCACTTTGCTCAAATTGAAGAAACTCCAGAATCCACATAAGAAAGCTAAACTTGTAAATAGTCTTTTTTTACATATTATATAGATGGATCGCATTGCGGTGTATCGCGAATTATGTTCCATTAGACCCAAGAATCAAACAGATAGAAAACCTATTTATCAACCATCTGTTGGTAAGATAATGTTTAACCGCAACCAACTGGACTTGCATTACAAAAAAGAATTTGGGGTGTACTCACCATTAGCTAAAGGCGGAAAGACTTATGGTAAAAGAGGAGGATCAGGTCCCAGCGTCCTCGTAATCGCGAACAGCCAGAATGGCTTGCATGCGAGCTAATTCATTTTCTTCATTAAGCTCGATTTCGTCAGTCGGGGCTCCAGGAGAATCAGTAACAGCGGCTCGTTTACGAACTTCTTCATCAAACTGCTGCACTTCTTCAGCCTTGAGCACTAAATGGTATTGTAGATATTGACCAGATCCACGCTTGACCAAGTACTTCTCCAGGCTAGAGTTACTGAACTTTTCTAGGGTCTCTCTAGGAACAATACGATCCCGGGCATTAACATTTGCCATGTGCCACTCACGATAAGCATTCGTAAGCTTTTCAATAGGCAACTCAATAGCGCTAGGATCATACCTGACACGTTCGGTAATAAACCGATTGATAGTATCCTGACGATTCCTGTATTCCTGAGTTTCTCTATCGATAGTAGGGCAGGGAATATTCCACAAGTTCCCCCCGTATTTTTTGTGGAATATCACATACCATTTACTCAAGATAGATAACCAGGCCTGCTGCCATCGAGGGCTTTTCTTATAGACCTTAATGTAGTTTGGATCAGCCTTCTTTTCTCTAGGATTAGTGGGATCCGGATTCTTGCAGAACTTGATCTTGAACCAGTAGGCTCGGATACGTCTCCAAGTACCGTGGTCAATGCCAGAAATACCCAATTCATGATTGCTGGCAATATTAAAATGACAGTGTGGTTCAAACATGACACCTTCTTTACGCAATCGGCGACCATATAGAGATTCTCCACCGGTGTACCGCTTAACAGAAGCCATCATAAGCATCACGCCCTCGGGGGTTTCTGAAAAGTACACATAATGAGCACCTTCTATTTGCATAAGCGCGTCATTGGGCTTATCCGCCGAAGGTGGAGGGCGGGTTAGAAATGTGGTATCTAGCGTTTTTCCATATGCATCTCCCAGAGTTCTCCGATGCAATTCCATAATGAAAGATTTACCATTTGAACCACCTCCATAGAACATGAACAAAAGTGCTTCCTTAGCGTTTGCGTCAAGAGTTGATGCGAAATAGCACATGATAAAATCATGAGCATCTAGTTCCTCGGGAAGGAACATTCCCTTCACTGCCTTTTCTAGTGCATTAATACAGGCATCAGTAGAATCATATGGCACGAATTTAACTTTCGTGAATTTACTAACCGGATACTCGTGAAATCTGGCAATAAGCTTGACTTTTTCTGGAGTCAACAATATAACCCCATTATAAACTCCCAACACATTGGGATCTTTGTCAAGTTTTGATAAGAAGTTGCGATCGCGGAACATTAGCTGAGCTTGCCTAACAACCCTTCGCTGAAACGGATCTTGTCGAAGCTTCTTCGCGGATTGTTTGAAGTTTTTGCGAACTTCTTGATAATACTTGGCCTTGCTCGCATCTTCGGCAGCGGCTTCCGCTTTGTCGCGTAACCAATCAGTAATTTGTTTGAAGAAGTTAGGCAACTTTTGACTCATATATAGAGATAGATTGTCTGGAAACTTCTCTCTACGATATTTGAATACTTCTCCATCCGCCATCTTGTCTCCCGGCATCACAAATTCATACCAATATCTCTCATCAGTTTCACCGCCAGAATCAAGTACTGATAGAAATTTCTTGTCAAACATAATTTGTAATACTTTCGCAACGTCAGCATCCTCAATGTCACCCATATTATCCAGAGCAATTCCTAGCAATACTGTAAAGGCACTGCTATCAAGCATTTCGCGATACTTTTCAGGATTGTCTTCTTCAGCCCATTTGTATAACGTTCTGATTGTCAGAGGTTTAACTCCCTCAATAGGTGGCTGATTGGCAAACTGGTCAAATAGACCATCAATAGCTTTTAATCCGTCCCGTATGAAAGCGTGGGGAACTCTATGGCTAGCCCAAATTGCAATGGGCTTATATTTTTCTCCAGCATTGGCTAACATTATCATAGCATCTCTCCAACTATTATAGGTATTAAGTCGCTCACGATTTATAATAGTGAACAATTGCTTGATCTTGCGGGCTTCTGGGTCATGCATAGTTAAAATACTTAGATCATTATCGTTCTCTATAATTTCTTCTATGTCTAGAAGATCATTCTCGGTCTTTTCAACCATCATTTGGATTTGGTCTTGATATATGGGCCTTGGCTCGAATTCCATCTTCTTGACGTATTTACTTGGAGATGTCAAACTAAACTCCTGAGGAATGTTAGCATCCTTATAGAATTCGTGCTCTTCATTGATAAATATTTGACTGCTGTCGGTGCGTCCGCGGACTTTATAAATCTTATCGACTTTATAAATAGTTTTGCCTTTTTTGCCACTGCCTATAAAGAATACGGGAACTGTGGTGGCATTAGCATCTAGAATATCTTCCCAAGAATTTAAAAACTTACAATCCGCAAATACTTTCTCCAATACGCGCGCTTCAAGAAGTTTTCGCCGCATGAATTTCTTAACGCCCTTACTAATCTGTATTCCCGGAATTAGCAAGTGAAATCCATCTTTGTAACATTCGCCAAACTCGGCATGATCATCAACTCGAGCCAGATCTGGCTTACGAATAATGGCAACGTATGTTTCCTTGACAGAAATATGTTTACCATCCTCAATAGTCATATCAACCAATTCCATCAGTTTTTGGAATATTTCCTCAAGCAAGTGTTGGTAATGCATATCATTTACTTGGGCGGCAGAATCGCGCTGATATATGTCAAAATCTAACATGATACCTGACCTAGATAGTATTTCACCGCCGGGCAATGTATAATACTGTCTTTCCTGAAAGCACAAATGTGCGTTGGATTTGCGACAGTTCTCATATAAACGGAAGAACTCATCTTGATTTCCTACAGGCACACAATAACTTCCTATACTTTGATTAATAATATTGCTTTCCGGATGTCTCTGTTCTCGGATGTATACGCTTTTATCTAGGAACTCGTGGAGTTTTCGACAAGACTCATTAATCTTAAACTGTTTTTCATATTCAACTTCCCCAGCGGCTTCTCTACGTGATTCCCCGTTCATGTAGGCCATTTGAAATCGATGTCTATTCAAATTTGACATCGGTATTTTGAGTCGCAGAAATTTTTAAATATTATTTATTCTGATTTTAAATTAACTGGAAACAAACAAAAGCGTTGATATTTATAAACAAATGAATTCTTCGGAAAGTTTGGAAACTTTACCACTAGAACTATTGCAATTAATTGCGAATTATTTGGGTGATTTTCTTTTGGTAGCTAGATTCTGCAGACCTTTCCTCCAATGCAAATTTAGTCATTGTATATCTGAAAATCTTTATCTAATTGCCACTGGGAATGACTCTTTCATATTACTATCTTGGCTGCTTTCCAAAAAATGTCCGAAATATGAAAGAATTCGCCAATCTGGGTATATTATCCCACCTATCAATGCAGCCGGGTTTGGCAATTTGGCCAATTTGCTGATGCTCAAAAAAGCAGACTTTCCATTTACGCAAAGCGTTATGACAACTGCTGCCAAAAATGGACATATACAAATTATGGAGCAGTTGATAAAATGGAAAATTACACCCACTGATGATACTTCAGCGTATGCCATGGGATGGGGGCAACTAGACGTTTGCAAATGGCTAACTTCCAATAGGTGGTTTGTTATAACTCAGGGAGGTAAAAAAATGGCGGCCCGCAATGGCCATTTGAAAATCCTTATTTGGTTATATGACAGTTTTCCTTTTGAATTTCCAGGATCTTCTGAATTACATGCTGCTGCCCAGGGTGGCCAGTTGGAAGTTGTCCAATTTTTATGGGCAAATATGTCGACTAATTCATGTATGTTGGTAAAATCCAATATCCTAGAAGTGGCATTAATGGCCGGGCAAGTTCATGTTGCCAATTGGCTTGAGTTAATGAACGTGAAATTAAAAAGGGAGACATCTCCACAAATAAGCATAATCGCTGCCAGTGGAGATAGCACAATGACTTTGGATTGGTTATATTCTCGCGGGTTTGTGCTGGGTGATAAATGTTTATGCGTTTCAAGAGGAGAGACAAAGAAGTGGCTGATGGAAAATGTATTTATTTAATATATACAATGAATCTTCTTGCATTCTTGGTATTTGTATTGATTGTCATCCTGGCTATTATTATAATTGTTGGTAAATTATCTCATCAACACACTGGAAGTAAAGAAATCGTTATAGTTGACGATTCTCGGCAAAAACCCGCAAGAAAATTTGGATTCTCGGGAATTAATTATGTTCCATATGAAAATAACCAAATTTCCGCATTGGCAAAAACTAGAGATCCCTCAATATTAGCCAGATTGCTCAATGTTTTGAAAATCCGGCGATTACCGAAGGGAAATAGTGATACTGACATTTTAAACAAGGTTGCTAAGATTCGGGGATTATCAGCTGCTAAGAATAAACCTCAATGGTCCGCTGGCGCCAAGAGAGATAAACATCACGCTGAACTATTATACAACTTTGCTAAAAAATACATAAAGTTTGACAATTTCTGTTATTTGGATTTTGGTGGAGCAGATTGCGGAGTTAGTAGTTTCTTCGGAAAGCTTATTAAAGCCAAAGAAACAAATTGTTTTGACATATATCCCAGTGAAGTTCGCCATGTGGGAGTTATTAGGAAAGTAGGAAAGCCTGGTAAGTCTTTGCCATATGGTGATAATTCTATGAACGTTATAACTGCTATAATGAGTTTACACCATGTAAAAGATTTGCTGTTCATGGCTAAAGAAATAGAGCGCGTAATGGCACCAGGGGCTTTCCTCATCATCCGCGAGCATGATTGTTGGGATGCTGCAGATGCAATGATAGTTGATATAGAGCATAAGTTATATCAAGTGGCATTTGATGAAGGAATGGATAATAATGTTTTCCATTACCGCAATGACAACTCGTGGGAGAATTTATTCAATCTAAAGTTGATAGTAAAAAATTATTACTTTCCTCGCCCAAAACCCAATATTACCGCAAGCAGAGCTTTCGTTGCTATATTTCAAAAACCTAAATAGATATCGACTTCTTGCACTTAAATTTGATTTTTTTAAACGCAAATTTCTTGCGAACATCCGTACCTTCAATCTGGTAGTATTCCGTACCATCTAGATACCAGGTTGCTATGCCAACATTCATAAAGTTGACCTTTAATTTACGAGGGAAATAATTCTTTAAGGTATGCACTGTGTGTGGTTGAAATGTAAACACCCAGCAAAATTGACATGTCAAATTCTCTCCAGTATCTCTATCTATCACATTATAGATTTGGCATTTCGGAAATGGCTGAGTTTGTATAATTCTAAAGTATGTGCCTAACCATGCAATAAAAGCTTTGATCCATAGTAAAATTGTAATATACCAAATAAACAAATAAGTTAACATTTCTAATACTAAAGTTATTTGTTAAATTTGATATACTCCTTGAGAAATGTCATCAGAGGAAGAAGACTATGATTATGCCGACGAATCAGAGCCAAAAGAATCTGAAATAGAAGAGTCGGAAAGTGTCGATGAGGGTTCTGAAGCTGAGCCTGAGCCTGAGCTTGATTCAGAGTATCCCGAAGTGGAACAAGTGGACTATTCTGACCCTCTTCATTGTAGACACTATATTATTGCTCCTGAAGATCGCAGAACTGATTCGTCATTGACCAAAGAAGAAGTATCCAAATTACTATCTACAAGAATTGCTCAGATTGAAAACAATAGTCCGGTGTTGACAGATGTTACGGGATTGACCAATCCGATTGATATGGCCAAAAAAGAATTAGTGGATCGCAAATGTCCTCTATTAATCCGCCGCGAGGATACTACTAAACGTACTCCAGAGGCCAGATATTTCGAAGAATGGAATCCTAATAAAATGGGGTTGCCGGATAGAGCATCTTGGTATCATAAATAATCACGATGCGCGCCATATATAACCACATTTGCAGGCATAAATAACAATTTCTTTTTTCGTAATTCGGACTTTTGTTATTAAATTCTCAGGGCACTTGGGACACTTTATTATCTCTTTAGGATTTGTCGGATCAAATGCCGCTGTTTTTAAATACTTTCGATGTTTATCAATAGATTCATCGGTACCATAATTAATACTTTCTATCAGAGTATCTTCTGGAGTAGCATCATATAATTTATGACATTGAGTGCATTTGTATTTTAAATTGCCGCCTGTAGTTTGAATTTCCAACCTATTCCCACAAGTGATGCAGAATGACATACCCGCCTTGTTATTATAAGATTATATTATGTTCAAATTTATAATAGAGAAGAACTAGATGAGTTTTGTGAATGATCGCAAACACTATGAGCTTCAGCTAAACTATCTTTGGACAGTTTTGGGTTGCCCCGACGTTTTCCTTTTTCTTTTTGGAAATCTTCCACTAGATTAGCAGTGCGATCCTCTTCTTTATCAAAGTAACCAATTAGTTTCTGGAACCGTTTGTGGCGAACTACATCTAGCTGTATTTTGCGTTTTAATACTTCGTCCCACTTAGCAGTTTCTGGAAAAGCCTCATAATCACGTATATTATACTTGATAGGTTGGTCATAATTAAAAACATCCGCAATTGCAAATGGCTCTTTAGGCTTTACCTTCGTGACTTGAAAGTCACGGAAAAACTTCTCCAACATCATTTCATTGGGGTAGCCTATTTCAGTTATTTGACCCTGGGCGGCTTGTACGACCACATCCCGCAAGTAATATCGAGCCTCATTTTGAATATCACGTACTAGTGAAAGGAATTTTCCCCCAATTTTGTTCTCCTCCATCTTTTGAGCAATGCCTCGAAATAGACGATGAGAATCCAATGCTGTTAGAATTCTAAACGATAGATCCGGATTGCGCAACATCAATATTTCGAACTGCACACCATGCTCCTTATAAAACTCAGGCATTTCGCGCTTGAATGCATCGGACATACGACGGCGCTGCTTATCTATTTGTTGCTCTGCTTGGATTTTATTTGGATACTTTTGATGTATTAGCTCGGGTGTTACAAAAGAACGGCTGAAATCAATAATTCCGGCATAACGACCATAAAATGGGAACATGTACACTTTGTCATTAACTAAATAAGTCATATAGTTATTAGGAGCCCATCTATGCTCTCCAAGAGCTCGAAACAAAGACATAACCCTGAATATTGTTACATTGTTGAGATGGAGATCCCCGTGAATAATACCTATTTTAGAATTCATGCTCGCCAAAGCATATAAATATCCAAACATGTATGCGGAAAAGGTCCAAAAATCTTCGAATATAGGACCTGTTTCAAAATTCCACAAGTCTAGATTGTTCAATGCAAAAACATCTGCAAATGTCCTACCTATATGTTCAATAACTATACACATAGTGTAGTTGGACATAATTAGCTCCTTTTCAGCATATTCGATCGGAATCTCTATATGATCAGATAACCCTTCCATGCGGTAACTAATAAACACATCCTGTTTCTTTGGATTCAAATATGTATGAGTACGAGCAACTTCCAGTTCTTTGACAATATCTTCTGCAACTTTAGAATGCTTCAGCTTAACTTTAGTCACGGAATTGTCAAATAGTTCAGGACTATTAGTATTAATGAAGAAGTAACCAGCTATTATTGGAAAACTGGGACTGATGCCGTTAATAGGTAGATCTCCCACTAAACTAGTTATAAAATATTCTCTCCAAGGGGAATAAGATAGATCTTCAAAATACTCTAAATCACCCGCCTTAAGTGGAATAAATTTTTGACCTAGTAAAGTAATATCAGTTGTCCCTATTTCCGGACTTTTTAATACAGCACCAATTTTTGAAAGCATCAATATATAATTCTTTTCACCCATTTTGTCAACTATAGATTTGTATAAAGCTGCGTAGTCTTTGCCAAACATAGATTCGCGATATCCGGACAATATATGGTTAGCTTGTATTTTAAGCATCTCATCATGAATAAAGATTAAAAACCCCGGAATATACAGTGTTATTGCTAAACGTTGTCTATCTATTATCGAATTCAGCTTCTTAGTCAGCTCTATGGGCGCATCTTTAGGTGGGAATATGGTATAGGATAGGTCAACAGTTGATTTCATATCACCTAGTAATTTGTGTTCAACCATACCAAACGATTCTTTGAATTGCTCTTTATTCCATTTGAGTTGCCTGAATGGTAGAAAGTTCCCTCTGTACTCCCCATCGCAGGATCGAAATGTCGGCCCAAAGCAATAGAATTCGTGATTAAACTTTTTACCATCCCAATAAGTGTACAAATATGCATATATGGTATTAAAAGTCACCTCTTCGGACTTTCCGGAAACGTCTTTGGACTTTCCAGGGTATTTACGATAGATTCTGAAAACTGTAGTGAAATATTCTGTTCTGCGCAGCAAAACTTCCGTAGCTATAGTCTCAAGAATCTCATGACGAAATATATTTTGTAGATATTGCAGTCCAGGAACTGTTTTCATAGCTTTCTTAAACCAAGGTTTGCTAATTGCTTTATTAACTGCATCCACCCCTATCACTTTATTATACTCTTTAACGTACCATTCTAGGTAAGCTTCCATAGTGAACTCACTGTATATTAAAAATTGAATAAATATTATAATCAAAATAACTCTAGGCACATATGATTGTATATAGAGAAGAGATGGAATACATATGCTCAAGTTTGATAAATAAAGGAACATTTGATCCCCCCGGTGGCGGTAGTTCCAGTTCTGGAGGTAGTACAACTACCCGATAGTAACTTGGGTTAATTTTTTAAGTCTAACAAAATTGAAATAATACTAGTATATTCTAGAATGTTGCTAACATTCGATCCGCCAAATGGAGATTCAGGAGGCTATATCATAGGAAATGGGAGATAAATGTAAATAATAATTAGCAACATTTCAACTACCTGCGTGGTATATTTAAAAGCTAACCGCTGTTGACTGATAGCAGCCAATAGCCCCAACTTTTTTTCGGTGATACTAAAAAAATAACCCTTGTATAAATAATGTTTAATCTGGATAATAAGAAATCCGAGGGTCTTGTATTGGGTGATGCCAAGAAAAAGTCGGATAAATCCCCCTTAAGTGATATTGCCCCCGCTATGAAAAAACGCACGGTTCACCTTACACCGGGAGATCGTAAGTTATTAGTAGGATATACAATGGTAAAACGAGAGAAATGGGATGGTATGCCTCTTGGTTCGTTTATTAGATTTATGAATTCGAAGGGAGAGCTTAAACTTGGTGGAGAACTATTGGGGCGCTCGGAGTACAATGGAGAAAAATATTTGACCATTCGAGGGTTGGGGAAAACCAATTATAATCTTTATTACAACAAGATATTCTTTGTATGGAAGCAGGATGGCCCACCTGCTCGCACGACGCAAAGTAGCCAATCACGTGAGCCCACTGCCACGACTGCGATTGAACTTACTGTGCCTCCAGGCATGGTTAAAAAAATTAATAGCATTCAGCGCAATATTGGAATCATTAACAAATTCATGATTGAAAAATATGGAGATGAGTATCGTGGTGCAGTTAGATCCAATCCAGTGCCGACACCCGCTACAACGGGCGGAAGTGAAGCCGAACGTAAGTTAGACACACTACATCATAATTTGATAATTTTGAATAGATTTATGAAGAAAAAGTTTGGCGATGAATTCATCCGAGCCGCCAAAGATTATAAGCCAAATTAAAGAACATTTATCTAAGTACTCTAGCCCTACCACATGTTTTGTAGCGGATTGTAGTGGATTTAAATTTATCAAGTTCTGGACAAACATGATGAAATATGTATAATAAAGGTACATCCGGAAATCATGGATAAGGAAGTGTTAAATATTGCAAAATTAGCCGCCGAAGATACTGAGAGTCTAGTGTGGGCTGATCAAAAAATATGTGAAGTGCCACATATAGCTATCCGACAACTTGAGGCTGTGGTAGAATGGGCTGATATAGTGACTGTCATGGAGTTTGCTTGGTGTGATGAATTGCAGCAAAAAGCCAATAAGCTTGATGTTGCAATCTTATTAGTTAATGAATTGTACACCAACGGGAATAGGTTCTGGAAATATGAAGGGGAATTAAAAATAACGCCCAATGTCCTTGGAAAGATTGGTTCGCGATATGGGAATTTATTACATGTTCGGGCAGGAGTTGCATCGAAAATCTGCGATTTGCCGGAAATAATTGTACGCGGTCGTTCTTTATATGATAATTAATCATCGAAATCACGAATGTTATCAATAGCATCCGCATACTCATCTGCGGTATACACATCAGCAGCGGTACGACCTGATCTAATTCGACTATGAATAATGGCAGATGGAATCAGCTCCAATGCTATTCTCCACATAGGTCCGATATTATATTCTTTCATTATGTCCGAAACAATGGTGGATGTTTCGTACTTCATATGTCGCAATTTTACTTTAACAGTGTTGTGCCAGTCAGTTAGATCCGGACTATATGGACCATATTGTCTTTTTCCATCGAACACATATTCTAAAGCATATACACCAGTCAGAATAGCGTCGCGGGCCAGCTCCCCATAGCGCTGCCTATCATACTTATATTTAAGCATGCGGTGCACATTTTCTATTTCAACCATATTGGAGTATGCATCAACTTCCGGAATGCGACTGATATCAATTCTTTCATCAGTCATTTCAGTTCTCAGTGAGTCTATGTCCTCTAACAATATGGCTTTGTGTTCTTCTTCTCGCTCTTTGTCAAAACTAGACTCATCAAATTCCACTCCCCCATCCATGTTTTTTAGAACCTGATCAATTCTATTCTGACGTTGTTGTTCATCAGTCATGCGCTCTAAATCGGTCTTATAACTGCGATCTGATCTTAGATTATAGGTATAATCGGTTCTTGGTTGGTATTGGGGTGGGCGAGCTGTTGATAAGTCTGCTGCGGCGGGTGAAAAAGATGTCTTTTGTTGAGCTTCATAAACTGATCTATCCACATATACAGGTTTATTCTCGTATGTAGGAGTGGGATCTGCATACGTAGTTGGAGTAGTTCTGGCATCTTCCACAGCGACTGCACCGAAGTCTGCGGGTGGATCATCAATGCCTTCCATCATAGTACTCATGGCTTCTTTGAAAGCTTCAGCAGGATCAACTTGCTTTACTTCTGGACTAATATTGCCGATAAAACTTCGTTCTAGATCCTCCAAGTCTATTTTTTCATCTACATGCTCTTTATTTAAAACTGCACCCAGAGCAGTGAGTACCGTAGGATCTTCAATTCCTTCAGATATATCCATATTTTTCTTTTACTTCCATAGCTTAAGTATTAAAAGCTATGTACGACATCCGCCTTTTCGGATTCCCTGTTCTCTTTATCGAGGTTTCGGACTATATCTCTATATTCCTCTTGGGTTAAATCACCATCTCCATATTTCAGCATCCTATACTTGAGTGGAGATGGTAAAATGGTGGACACCGGCCGACCGTGAAATTTTTGATATGCAATTCTAGTCAAAGATTGTTTTTCCCACAATTGATCGGGCTTGAATCCAATTTTTGGGTCGCGGATTCTTTGAATATGTGCCACAGCACAGTTAAATGTGCAAAAATTCCCATATGCTTCTATGGCTTGTTCCTCTTTTGCACTATCTTCTCCAGGGATGAGTACCCTTTTAAATTCCAGTGCAATAAATCGGGGTGGTCCATAAACGGGGCAATCACAATACCAGCAATTTAAGAATGTTGAATTGGGCCATCGATTACGGTCAAAGAAATATTTGGGCGGTTTTTCGTGTACCATTATAGTGGGCTGACATACGGCGGCTAAATCCACTGGTCGAATGGACGATCCAATTTTACCCATATGAAATCCCATGTCCATTTCATGTTGCAATTCTTCCATATCAGGATCATCTGAATCTTCGGAAGTGTCAAATTCCTCTAATTCAGCTCTATCAAAAATATCGCTAAAATCCTTTTCATGTTGAACATCTAGAATGATGCCTCTTAAATACAATATGTACTCGTCATCCATTTTTTCTTGATAAGTATATATTCAGATGAACATTACTGATTCAGAAATTATGGGTGGGGTAGGGTTCGGATATGATCAATATCAAATGCCAAATATATTTGATGATGATGAATTTGCCTTCTCTGAGGTGTTGGATGGTCCTCGCATACAAAGAAGGTGTCCGACTACCCCTGTGGGCAAGCTAAGTCGTTGTAAACAGGAGCAAGGGCAGGCTCCTAGCTTTACTATGCGCAAGTGTAGTCCGCCTCGCAAAATATGTCAAGTTGAACCTAGTCCGGTGGTTAGAAGAACGTACCATACTTGTAAGGAAAAAATGACCCCCAATCCAACTTCGGAAAAGCCAGATAATGATATGGCAATACCTCAACTGGGAATTACCACTAATGATTTATTAATATTACTCTTTATATTTCTGATTATTGTTATCATTGTACAAATGTATAACACCAACCAGATTTGTAATAAAATTAGAAAAATGATGAAAGTCATGAAAAAAAGCTAATAAATGTTCGAAGAAAAAGCTCGTGAATTACTTGATAAAAAGGGTATAGAAGTTGATGGAAGGGTTTATGAAATTTATGAAATAGAGTTTTATTTCCATTCAGAAGACCATCCAGATCCGTTTGTACACTGTCATGCGGATCAGCTTACTGATGATTGTTGGTATTTCCACAAACAAAGTCATAATTATCGCGGTGGGACATTCAAAGGGCTTGATTTGACATTTGGCGGAGAGGCTAATTATGGAGGAATCTTAATACGTTTCATCCAACCCTATGGTGAAGAAGTAATAGAAGGGTCCTTGTAAAGTGGTTAATTACATACTCAAAGAGCTAAAATTGGATAAAATTAGTGATTTGACCCCCCGCCGATGCACCACTAATAAATGCATATGAATTTCGAAAACTATGTCTTGTTTATCTTCATGTTCCGGGTGGATGTGCCATATTATCTGGTCCCAGAATAGGACTAACACTTAAGCGTGAACACCCTTGAGAATTTGAATTCTTAATGAAACCATATAGGTATATGCGAAACATGGGTGTTCGCAAGGAAATTTGGCTTAGTTGGCTCAATGCTGATAATGGGCGGGTTAATCTTGATATAACCTCCAAGGAATTTTTCGATAGAGGAAATGAAATGGAAATGGCTGATATACCAAAAGATAGCAAAAAGCCAGTCGATGCATGCGTTATGGCAAGTGGTGGCAACAATTTCGTGGCTGAAAGAATTCAAACAATTCTGCGGGCGCTGATGTATTGATCCATTCCTATACGTTCATCATCATCCATCTTTGTTTCTAAAGGTATGATTAAAAATGTTTTTTGTCTCAAGGGCACCATAGTTACAGCACCACAATGTGGGCATGGGTTTTGAGTAACCCGTTTTTTACATCTGGTGCACTTACGACAAGGCAGTTTAATCTTAACCACAAAGTTTTGCTTTTCAAAATATCTCATAACGTGATAATAAACCTGTCTCTGGGCATCTTTTTCTGGCACTTCCGGAATATGGAAAGATTGAGGTAGTTCCGTTATTGACTCTTTTTGCATGTGCTCACGTGCATTATGAATATCTTCCTGAACCTGATCAACGAGGGATCTAACTTGATCCATGATATGTGGGTTGTTCTTGCGATCAGCTCTAATTTGGTCCATCTTACGAAAAGCCTTTAGCTTTCAAGTGTTGTATTTCTTATTAAAAATGAATAAATTCTGAGATATAGAAGATGCGCCTTATTGAAGTACTAGAGAGCCAAATTATAGTAGATAACCCAATCAGGGATTTAGATACATTTTGTCTAAATGAGTTAGTCCGCACTTACGAAGGTAAATGTTTCCGCAGGAAATTCATTAGGAAGATCATATCAATTATAGAAAGATCTTCCTGCACTGTATTATTCAACCCGCCAGGAAGTGGACGTATATCCGTCAGATTTCAAGCTGAAGTTGATATATATCCTTCTGGGTCTATTATTCCCAACTGTGAAATCCAACAATTAGATAGGCAAGGTAGAATATTTCTCAAAAAGGACAATATTTATATACAAATACGGGCCAATAAGGAGCTTATGGGGTTAGCCAAGAATAATACTCTTAATATTAGAGTTAGTGGCCGTGGAGCGTTTTATAAGCCGTTTAGTGAAAATATTACCACTAATGGACATGCGTACATATACCCTAGCATGGACTCTAATATATATGAGGTAACCACCAGTGGGGTTGAGCTGCAAGAGTATCCCGAACTGGATCTTAGTGACGTCAATAATATGAAGTTCTATAATTTGCTTTATATGTATAAGAAAGCTCCTAAAGCTCCTAAAGGCGCTAAATTAGTTTCATTACATGACTTAGTAAAGCTAACCAAAAAGGTTTGGGTTCAACGCCCTCCCCAAATTAATAATGCGGATCCCGTGGTTTACGTTTGGGAAAAGGCTCCCACTATGGCAGATCTAAATATTGTATCCGGGGAAGATCCCACAGTTTTGTTAAACGGGTTTATTCTTGAAATTACTGAGCATCGAAATGCTATTATCGAAATGGCCGGTAAATATGATACAAAGACTAAATACGAAGCTAATAAAAAAGTGTGGCAACTATATAACCAATACAAAAAGTCTTAAACTTTTGGTTAAAAGGTCTTAAACTTTTCAAAGGGCAGCAATGATTTTTGAGATTTTAGAATTTATCATGATGCTGCCAGCCTTAGCGGTGTTCGCCACTCGTGAATATGACTTTTGGCATTCTTTTTGGATTGGATATGCCATTTTACAAGTAATCGGTATCTGGCACATCAGCTCTTTGTTAGGATTGGTAAAACTGCTTATAATTGCTGAATTGTATTTTCTAGGCTTCAATAAAGTAGTTTACCGAGCAATGTTATATGTAAAGAAACGCATTGAAATGATTGAAAAAAAGTATGCAATAGTAGAGACTGTCCAACAAACTTTGTTAAGATTACACAGTTTTAAAGATAGCTAGTCATCTACCCCATGAAAACTACAACCAGTGATCTTGTTCACATTCAAACGCATAATAATCTACTAGTTCAGCACCGTTCGGTTTAATATATACGGTGGCGATGTCAGCCAGTGGGAGACTTTTCTTTACTTCTTTAAGCGTCTCACCAGAATCAGTTAAGTCATCCACAACCAGCCAATTTTTTCCAGCATCACACAAAGCTCTTTGGAGTTGAGCAATGACTTTAACTTCCCCCCCCCGTTTCATCCCATCGTAAATGTTAATGCAGAAGGTTTCAACCATAGTGATATCAAGCATTTTTGCTAAGAGACCCGCTGGAAACAAACCACCCCTAGTGATGGCAACTATGCCCTTGTAGGGTTTTTAGCAACAATCTCATAACCTTTTTTAACTTTTTCGAAACTAATATGAACCACTTCTTTATGCATAACACGTCAAAGTTATGATCCCGAGATTAATTCATTTTTATAATCGCCCATCTTCGGAATGCTTTAACACAAATGCCGAAATTATAGCTAAGATAAAACATATTACCATAAACAACATAAGATTCTCTTCTAGAAATTGCCAACCCTTGTTATTATTAGAGGACTTTCCCTTAATACAAGTATCACCTTTAGCTACATCGCAGGTCCCCGCTTCGCAGACTTGATACTGGGAAATATCCTTAAAGCTACTATTAGAATTACCTTGAGCGTCGATTATTTGAGTGCAGTCAATTTCGGTTATATTACAAGGTTTGCTGCGTACATTAGTTGGTTGATATCCCTCAAGCTTACAATTGGGATCGAGGCAATATGGGTTTGGTAATGAACTGTTAATACAGGAACAGAAATCTGGGTCCTTTGTACGTTTGCGATCATTACAGTACTTATATGCGGCATCGTCACAGTGAGGATTAGAATATTGTCGACAGTAGTCTTGACAACCTCGTAGTCCCATTCTGGTGGGGCAATATTGTTGAGTCATAAAAGTACTACATGCAGATGAGCCTGGAGACCAAACGCCATAAATATTGGGATCAGTAAATTGACCAGAACAAGCCTTATATCGGAAATCATCCCAATCTTTACCATACCGTGGATTCCAATGACTGGATAGTCCTGTAATGTTACGAACATTGAGATATGGAAATTCGGTCTGGTATTTGTTAAATATAGTTGAAAACTCTCCTGCCCAGTTGGATATTTGAGTCGTTTTGTATGGTGAATCTTTCAAATTTATCTGTAAATATAACAAGGGTGAAATGGCTATGCTGCCGATACTACAATGGTGATGATGTGGACAGGGTTCTATATTTTTATAGTCATCTCCCAGGGGGGTGCCAGATCCGGTACAAGTCGTATTATCGTGACCGGGCCAGTATAATACCTTTGGGGGCTCATACCCAGGTCTTTTTGCGATATCACACATTTTATATTACTCAAAAAAAATATGTGGTAATTTTGAACGCACTTATATAAAAATGGTCAGGTACGATACAGTCGCCCTTTGCCTGATCGTGGCCTGGATCCATGCAACTGCCTGGTATTTGGAAATTTCTGGCCGATTCTTTATATTTATACTATGTTCATACATGCAATTCACAGTTATGCATGATGCTGCTCATAGATCAATTGCTCCTAAGAAAGAGTGGATCAACCAAACCATGGGATGGATATCTCAATTATGGATAGGCCC
>JGI10211J14876_10000024_pt1 | contig 49108 bp, 52 predicted proteins | sample Etolagsediment_FD_14876 | JGI IMG/M metagenome (IMG submission 14876)
GCACCTTGTGATCCTTGTGCTCCAGTAGCTCCTTGCGCTCCTGGATTTCCAGTTGCACCTTGTGATCCTTGTGACCCAGTAGCTCCTTGCGCTCCTAGACTTCCTGTAGCTCCTTGTAATCCTTGTGCACCAGTAGCTCCTTGCGCTCCTGGACTTCCTGTTGCTCCTTGCGCTCCTGGACTTCCAGTTGCACCTTGTGATCCTTGTGACCCAGTAGCTCCTTGCGCTCCTGGACTTCCAGTTGCACCTTGTGATCCTTGACTTCCTGTTGCACCTTGCGCTCCTAGATTTCCTGTTGCACCTTGTGATCCTTGTGACCCAGTAGCTCCTTGAGAGCCTTGACTACCTGTTGCTCCTTGTGATCCTTGTGCACCTGTTGCTCCTTGTGCACCTGGATTTCCTGTAGCTCCTTGAGCTCCTGGACTTCCTGTTGCACCTTGTGATCCTTGTGACCCAGTAGCTCCTTGCGCTCCTGGACTTCCTGTTGCACCTAGTGACCCAGTTGCACCTTGTGATCCTTGTGCTCCAGTAACTCCTTGTGCTCCTGGACTTCCTGTTGCTCCTTGCGCTCCTGGACTTCCTGTTGCACCTTGTGATCCTTGTGCACCAGTAGCTCCTTGCGCTCCTTGACTTCCTGTTGCTCCTTGTGCTCCAGTAGCTCCTTGCGCTCCTGGACTTCCTGTTGCACCTTGTGATCCTTGTGCTCCTGTTGCACCTTGTGATCCCTGTGCACCTGTTACTCCTTGTGATCCTTGTGCTCCAGTAGCTCCTTGCGCTCCTAGATTTCCTGTTGCACCTTGTGATCCTTGTGACCCAGTAGCTCCTTGCGCTCCTGGACTTCCAGTTGCACCTTGTGATCCTTGTGACCCAGTAGCTCCTTGCGCTCCTGGACTTCCAGTAGCCCCTTGCGCTCCTTGACTTCCTGTAGCTCCTTGCGCTCCTTGGCTTCCTGTTGCTCCTTGTGAGCCTTGACTTCCTGTTGCTCCTTGTGATCCTTGTGCACCAGTAGCTCCTTGTGATCCTTGACTTCCTGTAGCTCCTTGTGATCCTTGACTACCTGTAGCTCCTTGTGATCCTTGACTACCTGTTGCTCCTTGTGACCCAGTTGCACCTTGTGATCCTTGATTTCCTGTTGCTCCTTGTGATCCTTGATTTCCTGTTGCTCCTTGTGATCCCTGTGCACCAGTTGCACCTTGTGATCCTTGTGACCCAGTAGCTCCTTGCGCTCCTGGACTTCCTGTTGCACCTTGTGATCCTTGTGAACCAGTAGTTCCTTGCGCTCCTGGACTTCCTGTTGCACCTTGTGATCCTGGTGCTCCAGTCGTACCTTGTGCTCCTGTTGCACCTTGTGATCCCTGTGCACCAGTAGCTCCTTGTGATCCTTGTGCTCCTGTTGCTCCTTGTGATCCTTGTGCTCCAGTAGCTCCTTGAGCTCCTTGACTTCCTGTTGCTCCTTGTGATCCTTGTGCACCTGTTGCTCCTTGTGATCCTTGTGCACCAGTAGCTCCTTCTGCTCCTTGACTTCCTGTTGCGCCTAGCGCTCCTGGACTTCCAGTAGCTCCTTGTGATCCTTGTGCTCCTTGACTTCCTGTTGCTCCTTGTGATCCCTGTGCACCTGTTGCACCTTGTGATCCTTGTCCTCCAGAACAATCATAATAATAATTATTAATAACGTTATAATAGTTATTTTCTTCATCGCAACATTGAGGTGTAAAATCACTCATATTATTACCTAATAATATTTAATATTTTAAAAATTAAATATTATTGAGGAATAGGAAAAGGTCTTTGATTTTTTTGTAAAAATAAAGGATTAGGCATTATTAATGGTATAGTATCAAAATATTTTTTAAATTGAATATCTTTTAATTGAGGTATAACTGGTCTTTGTGGATTTACTAAATTATTAGCATTTATTCCAAATAAATAGGATTCTATTTCTATAGGATTATTTGAAAATACATTTCTATTCATATGACTAGGCGTATAACCTAAAGTTGGTATAGCTGGATTAAATGCTTCTCCATTTGAAGAATTTTCATATAATCTATAATTAGTGGTTAATCTATTTTGTTTTTGTTCTAAATAATAATTTGCAGGATTATTTATAGATCTTGTAGATACCATATAATTTAATTAAATATTGTTTTTTAATTAATTATATTAATTAATTTATTATAATTTTCATTAATAATATAATCATTAGTTTCTAAATCTTTTAAACATGAAAAAAATATATAAAAATAATCATAACTAAATAAAATTATAAATAACAAATTATCATCAAAAAATAAATTATGTTTTATTTTTAAATTATCTAAAATATTTTTAATTTGATTATTATCTTTATGTTTATTAAATAATTTACTAATTTCATATTGTATTTTTTCATCATCAAATTCATTATAGTTATATAAATTAAATGCTTGTAGTAATTGAATTTTGTAAAGAAGATTAGAATCTTCTTTATCATCAATTAAGTGGTAAGTACATAAAAAATCAAATATCATAAATATATTTAAAAATTAATTTTTAAATATATATTGTTTAATTATCACAAGTATCTCTTGCATATTCCCTAGATGGTAATCCTCCTCTTATCCAACCTGCTGCTTTATCACATTCAATTAAATTACTAGGATTAGCAGTTGTATCTTGAACTTCTGGAATTAATGGATAATTTTTGTAATTAATAAAACTAACTTCGCTAGACGGATTACTACTTTTATTATTATATATAACTTCTCCTTCTCTTAATAATGATTCTAAATGAATATTACATCTTCCTCTTCCTAAATAAGGAACTGTTACAAAAGGTCTTTGTAATAAATTTAATCTACAAGGAGGTTTTGTTATAGGAGTATGCGATAATTGCGAATTTTGGTCAATATTACATCCATTTATACCAACTTGGTGACTTCCATTAAAATTAATATTAGGTTGTTGAGTAGCAAAATTTATAGCTTTAGTCATAGGACATGCAGAAAAAAAATTATTTAACATATAATTAGATGCTTCAGCATTTTCAATATTAGTTTGAGTTATTGCACAATTATCATCATTTATATTAGTCATTTTGTTAAATGTATAATCACTTTCAATCATATATATTATTTAATATAATATTTTTAAAAAAAAGAAATTTTAATTTATTGATTTCCATCTATCCATCTAGGATCCCATCTAGAACATGCTATTGGATCTCCTTCTTTGCAAGAAGTCATATCTCCATAACAAAATTTTGCAAATGATTTTTGATCATTAGGAATAGTAGTATTTGGAGTGGAATAAAAATTTCTCATTGATTGATTAAATATAAAATTATCTCCTAAATCTTGAAATAATCTATTCTTTATTAATTCATCTTCACATTTTGTTGAATTATTAAATTGTTTAACTACAAAATCTTTTGTTTTTTCATTTATTTTTTCTTCTACAATTGGATTAAAAGATGGAGCGGCAGGTTTCCTATTTGGATTTTCTTTATACTCTGGTAGAGTAACATTCATTAATGGATTATCAATTTTAGGTGCTTGATAATTATTATTAATAAAGTTTAAAGATGAAAATCCTTCTTTTTTAGATATTTCTTGTTTTTGAATATAATACAATAATATAATAACACCTAAAGTTATTATTCCTGTAATAATCATTCTTAAAGATTGAGTTATTAAAGTACCAATAATTGTTAAGATAATTATTAACCGAGATATACTATTTAATTTTTCATTCCTAGACATAGATTCATTAGGCCAAAAATTTAATATATATTTTTCATTTATAAGTATTAGAGGATCATTTATCCAAAATGATATAGTCATTTATATATATATTTTTAATTATTTTTTTTTACCTACTTTATTCTTCTTCTTTTTATTCTTTGTTATATTACTTGTTTTATTATTATTTTGTAAATTATTCATTTGTTCTACTAAATCAGGTATATTATCTAAATTTAATTGTTTCATAATTTCTAATAAGTCTTCATTTACTGTTTCTAATTCAGATTTTTTTTTTAAATTATTATTATTATCAGGTTCGTTTTTTTTTTCATCTAATTTACTTCTCATACGTTCTTTAGTTTTAGATTTTTTAAGATTATTATTCATCATTGCATCAAATGCTCCTTTATTAAATTTACCATTTCCCATATTTGGTAAATTCATTTTATTTAATATATCATTCATCTTATCCATTCCTGGTAAATTTTGCATTTTTTTCATCATTTCAGTTGCTTCTTGTATGAGTTCACTTTCTTTTATTTCTCCATTTTTCATTTTTTCATCTAATTTATTTCCTACATTTTTAACTATACCCATTAACTTTCCTGGATCTTTAAATAGTTTTTGAAAAACATCTCCTACGTTATTAATATTATTAGGATCTATATCTAAATTAGCTGCAGTATCATTAGCAATTTCTTTAGCTAACATTCCTAATTTTCCATCCATTAATTCATTAATATGATCATGAATTTCATTAGGATTTGGTAAATTATTAACATTAATACCAGATAAATCATTATTAGTATTTTTAAAAACTTCTTGCATTTCTTGCATTGTTTCTGTAATTTTATTTTTAAATTCCGTTTCTCCAATTGCTTCAAATAATTTGGCTGCATCACCGAAAGAATTATCATTTTTAACATTTGTTATTACACTAAATAATATTAATTGAATATATTTCCAAATTGTTTTTTTAGTACTATCACTAATATCTAATTTCCATAATTCTACAAAATCTATATCAGGAAGGAAAAATAATTCTTTTTGAGAATTATTAAATAAATCACTATTTTGATATAAAATATCAAAAAAACGTTCAGGATAAAATTGTTGACAATATTCATAAATATTTTTTAATGCATTCTCTAAATCTTCAGTTAATTCATTATCACGATTGAATATAATTTTTAAACTATTGTTTAATTTATTTTTAATTTCAGGAAATGTTAAAATAAGATCATTTAAAAAATCAATTAAAATTTTTGAAAATTCAGTAATATCAAGTATATTATTACTAATATCTTTATTTTCAGAATTATTTAATCCATCATAATTAACTTTATATTCTACTGATTCTTGCATTTATAATTATTTTAATTATATATTTTTAAATTCTTGTTTATAAATTATATAAATCACATAATTTTACTAAATTTTCTACATATTTTAATGCTTTTATTTTATTTGTATTACTTAATAATCTAATTGAATCTCGTAATTCATTAATTTTTAATAAAATTGCATCTTTATACCTATGTGTTATAATGTTTGACCAATCATTATCTATAAAAAATTGATAATTATTATTATCAATTTCTTTCCTAAAATTTTTAACAACATATTGGTTCCAAGCTTCAATACATTTTTTTTTATCATACTCAGCAATAAATAATAGTCCAGATTTTAGTAATTGGACCTTTTTATCTTCTGGAAATAGTGAAGATATGTCAGTTACAAATTCAGTAAAATGATTAATAAATATTTCTAAATATTCATCTTTTGAAAAAGACATTAAATTATATAAAATTATTAATTTTAAATTATTTATATAATTTAGTTTTTTAAAGAATCATTTCTTTGTTGTTGCAATTTTTCTATTGAAATTTCTCCAATTTTATCTGGAGAATAATCTTCTGTAGGAGTATTTATTTTATTTTCATTATTTATAGTAGAATAATTATATAGTTGTCTCATCCCTCCATCACCTTTTGCTGATAAAGATTCGGCATCTTGATCCCAAAAGCTATAATTATCTGAAATAACGCTAGAAGGACCGGATCCAAATGAATATGCAGTAGGTTCTTCTTGATTTTTAATAACCTCAATTTTATTTGAAAATGAATTTTCTATAAATTTAATTTTATTAATTATCTCATCTCCAAAAATAACCAAATGGTCTGGAGAATTTAAATTTAATAGAGCAGGAACTCTATTAATAGTTGTTGGTAATAAAATTTCTTGTCCATTTTCTAAAACTATATATGTTTTATTATTTTTTTTTATACGTCTATCGATACATAAAAAATGTATATCTTCTTTTTCTTGAGATTTAGCTAAATTTTGTAATAATTTTTTACAATTATCACAATAATTACTATAGTAAAGAATTTTGCTCATATGTATTTAATCTAGGCAATTTTTAACTTATTTTTACTAAAAATTGATTTAATAAATAAATTATATATTTATTTATATTATGAATCCTACAGTAACTCAATTATTCGAAGAAAATAATACACTTAAGTTTACTATTAATAATATAAATTCTAGTTTAATTAATAGTTTAAGACGAGTAATTTTATCTGAAATACCTACAATTGTTTTTAGAACATTTCCCTATGATAAAAATAAAGCTAATATTGAAGTTAATACTACTAGATTTAATAATGAAATAATAAAACAAAGATTAAGTTGTATTCCAATTAATATTAACGATTTAAATTTTCCTTATCAAGATCATATTATGGAATTAGAAGTTTTTAATGATACAAAAGAAATTATTTATGTTACGACTGAAGATTTTAAAATAAAAAATAAAAAAACTAATATGTACATATCTGATTTAGCTTTACAAAAAATATTTCCACCTAATAATATAACAAATACTTATATAGACTTTTTAAGACTACATCCTCAAATAGCAGAAAATATTCCAGGAGAACAAATAAAATTAACTTGTGAATTTGATTTAGGGAAAGCTAAAGAAAATGGTGCATTTAATGTTGTATCAACATGTTCATTTGGAGGAACACTAGATCTTATTAAAATTGAGAAAGAATGGAGTGTTAAAGAAAAAAAAGTTACTGAAGAAGAAAAAGAAGATATTGATTTTATTAAAAAAGATTGGTTACTTATTGAAGGAGCAAGAAATACTATTAAAGACTCTTTTGATTTTATTATAGAATCTATTGGAATTTATAGTAATTTTGAATTAATGGTTATGGCTTGTGATATAATGATAGACAAATTTAAAAACTTTATTAAAATATTACAAGAACAACCTATAATTGATAAATCAAATGATACATTAGAAAATTGTTATATTATTACATTAGAAAATGAAGACTATACTCTTGGAAAAGTTATTGAATATTTGTTATATACTTTATATTTTGGTAATGAATTAACATTTTGTGGATTTAGAAAACCTCATCCTCATATTAATTCTAGTATTTTAAAATTAAGTTTTAAAGAAGATGTAGATAATAATACTATAATTTCAAAAATTGTAAGTGTTTGTCTAGAAGGTATAAAAATTTATGAAGATATAAAGGGAAATTTTATTAATAAAGAATAAAATATTAATAATAAATAAATATTTTATATAAATTTTTTTTGTTTATTGTATACTATCATAATTTAAAGTAAACATTAATTGTGCTGGATCTAAATTATTAACATAATTTATTGTTTCAGATTTAGTAATTATTTTTTTTTCATTTATATGTAATTTATGTAAATTATACATATGAATTTTTAAATAAAATGGATAATCTTTTAAGTGTTTATTTTTATTTACAAAACAATTAATATAGTTTTGCCAAAGAGATGTAGTATATCTATGTATAATATTTCTATACTCATTTAAAATTTTTTTATGTTCTGGGTAATATGTTAAATAATCTACTACTTTTCCTTCTTTTCTTAAATTTAAATAATGGAAAAGTAATTTTGGTTGATTTCCTCTTAAAAATTTTATATCTTCATATACTGGATTTCTTAATTTTGCTCTTTCACCACTATTATGATATATCATTACTCCTGGGTAGTAATAAGGAGTATTCATAGAAGCAAAATAATTTCTTAATTCTTCAATAGAGAATATAGGATAAATATTAGGTATTTTAACTGGATTTTCTAAATCTTTACCAAAAAGCGAATTATTTAAAATATAAAATTCTTGTAAATTAATTTGTTCTACTAAAAAATTTGTAATTTTATATACTTTAATTAAAAATAGATTTGGATTTAAAACTGGCATTACAATTCTATTATTAGGATGTTGTAAAACAAAAGTATAACAATATTCTTTTAATAAATTTTCTATATCGAATTTACAAAATTTACATGCTTCAAAAAACATATTTTCAAATGTTAATTTATTATCATAAAAATATACTTTTGCATCAATTACTGACTTAGTTGAAATTTTCCATTTTTCTAATTCTTTTACATAAAATACATTTATCATTGTTCCTTCAATAAAATCTTCTGCATAACATTCGTTGATAGGATATTTATTTAAAAATTCATTAATTTCTAAACATTTAGGGGGTGAATAACAAACTAATTTATTTTCATAAAATATTACAGATCGTAATTTTCCTAATGAAATATATTCTTCTTTATTTATTTTACTTTTATCATACTTTAACATAAAACATTTTTCATTTTCTAAACTATAATTTTTTTTATATAAAATCTTTTTCTTTAACAATAATTCGTTCCATGCATCTATATCAGTATTTCTTAAATTTAATTCATTACTATTAATATATATATTAATATTAAGTTTCATAATTAATATTAATTTATGGTTTGTCTTTAACTTCTTTATTTAATTTTTGAAAAATATTTAATTATTAAAATTTCGTAATGAATATTAATTTCTACTATAAATATAAGGTAATGAGTGATTCACCTAACAAAGATAATTTAAATATACAACTTGGTGATATAATAGAAATTAAAGCACCTAGTAATCCTGAACTAAATAATAATTTATTTTTGATAGATTTTATTAATAATGAAAAAATTAAACTTATAGACAGAGAGAAAAAAATTTTTTATTTAACTATAACTGATGGAGAATTAGATGATGAATCTATAGATTATATCAATATAATTAATAGACCTCAAGATGAAGGATATGCAAGACAAAATCAATTACTACCAAATAAATGGATTGATATTTATTTTGGAGGTGATATTCCATTAATAATAACAGGTTTAATTACAAATTTAGAAAATGATATGATTGAAATAAAAACTTATCCAAATGAAGATATGATCTATATTGATTTTGAATATAAAGGTTTACCTGAAGATTTGTTAATAGAAAAAATAAATATAAGAAGTCCTCCTACTTTATCTAAAATAGATTCTACAGAGGAAGCAGAAAAATTAACAGAAGATAAACAATTTGAAGCTATTGAAGATGATGATTTACAAAGTTTAGAATCTATAAATATAAGACCTGATAATTTAATTTTAGAAGCCGATCAAATTGAATTTGGTATTGATTTAGACGAAGTATCTCAAGTTGTTGAAGTGCCAGAATCTGAACAACGTTTTGGAATAGATAAACAAACTAATGATATGCTAAATGAATTATTATCAACCATCCCTAATTCAGAGAGAACACCATCAAAATTAAATATAATACATACAATAATTGAACGTTACAAACAATTAAGAACTGAATTTTCTATATTTGATTTAACAAATAATTCTATTAATCCAAAAATATTGGGGCCTAATTTTAAACCTTTATTAAAAGTTTTAAAAGATTTTTCTAAAAAATTATATTGGCTAATTCCAGTTTCTTTAAATAATAAAAAAGTATACGATATAGAAGTAGAAAATGATATTAATTATATTGATAATTTAACACTAGCTCAATATTTAACTGAAAATTCAGAACTAATAGAAAGTTGGAAATCTAATCAAATTCCTGAAGAGCAAAATAAATATAATTATTTTTTAAAACAAATTAATAATTTATCAACACCATTTAATAATAATAATATAAATGATTATATTATAGAAAAACCAATAAATAGTGATTTATTTACTATTGTAAATACCTTAGGAGATGAACAATCTTATGCTGCGACTGATGAATTAATAATTTCAAGATTAATAAGTCAAGTTTATAACATTGGTTTAACAAGATTAAAAAGTGAAATAAATGAAGAAAGAAAAATAGTAAATACAATAATAAAAGCTACTGAAAATGATAGGTTGGCCTTAAAAGGTTTTATTTTTTTACCTTTACCTGTTTATAAATTTTCTCATATTAATTTACCTACTACTAATTTACTTAATAAAAGTAGTTTAAATTACAATTTTTTACAATATTGGAAATTTTTAAATAAAAATACAATTATTAATAATATTTTAATTAATAATTTATCAAAATCTTTTGATTTTGATGAAAGTAATTTTTTAAATAATATAAAACAAGTATCATTAGATGAGACTATAGATAAAAATCAAGATGATTTATATGAAAAATTTTTAGATACCATTATTCCTAAAACTCGAACTGTATTTAATTTGTTAAAAGAAAAAATAGATTCAGAACTGTCTTTTATTAAAATAATTCAATACCTAGAACCATTTTTAATATATACAAATTCTATTTCATATAAACAATATGAAGATATTACAAATTTTCTTAATGAAAAAATTTTAGAATTTAAAAAACGTTTTGCTTTAAATAATAAAAAATTTTTACAGATTTATAATAAATTAATAGATAAAGAAACAAAACAAAAAAGTGGAATATATATAATAATTAATTTATTTTCTAGTAATGAAAAAATTAAACAAGAAGTATTTACAGCATACAATATTAATGAAAATGGTAAATCATTATCAAATATAGAATTAATAGATAAAATAAATAAAATAGATAATGGTGTATTATTTATGTCAGCAATTTCTAAAATAAGTTTAGATTTAATGGTATCAAATATTGTAGATCAATTTTTAGAAATGGAAGAAAATATTAAAAAAGAAAAAACACTAAATGATTGTAAAAAATTTGTTTTAAGTAAAAAATATTTTGATTTAGATGAACTAGAGGATGATAATGGAAAAGAGATTTATTTTGATAAAAAGTATGATAATACATTTTATGATTTTATAAACGAATATCAAAATGAAAAGGATTCTATGACACCAGAAGATTTTAATAATTTTTTAAAAGAAAAATTAGAAACTAATATTGGATTATCAAAAATTGAATCAGAAAGAGAAGCTAAAGCCTTATTAATTAAAAAAAGACCTGTTATTGATGGAGATTTTGCTATATTAGAAAGTGAATCTGGAGAGAACAAAATATATAAAAGAGATAAAAATATGTGGATATTAGATCTATCTATAAAAGATAATGTATTTTTTGAAGGTAATAAATTTTTTTGTGAAAGTCAATTTAAATGCTTTTCAAAAGATGATGAGTGTATAGATGAAAAAAATATAACTAAAGAAATTCAAAAGAAAAATTTAAAAAAATTAATTAATGAATTTGATGGACAATATAAATTTGAACTAAAAAAAATTAAAATGATAATAGATCAACAATATAGTTATAACTTAGAAAATATAAAAAAAATTATCTCTCTTGAAACTATTAATAAATTAAAATATAATAATTATTTTTTAAATTTTGCTTCACAAATTGAAGATACTGATATTATAGTTTCACCTTTTGAAATTTTAAAAGAATATATATTAGGTCAACAAGATTTTGTAAAAAAACAAATGGATATAATTCAGTTTACTATAAAATTTACAAGAGAAGCTTATAATACAGAAAATAAATATTGGTTATATTGTAAAGAAACAAATATTAAATTATTACCTAAATTTCTAAGTGACTTAGCTCAAGTTTTTATTAGAAATGAAGATTATAAAAAAGCATTGGATTTAATATGTGCAGAACAAGGAACCATTAGTGAAGATGGAGATAAGTGGATTGATAAATATAGTGGTTATGAAATTAGATCTATTGATCTTGATATAGAAGAGGGTTTTGATGAATCAGGTTATAAATTAGAGTCTCGTGAATTATTAGAACAAGATGCAGGAAATATTCTATTGGAATCTATTACAAAAGGTCAAAAAGAAAAAAAAGAAATTACTAACCCATCTATTCGTACTATACAAAATGTAGTTTTATCTTTATCTCAACAAATGTCTATATCTATAAATCACCAAATGGATTTTATTATAAAAAATGTTTTAGATACACAAAGAATAAATTTACCTAGCGAGAAAGAATATAACTTAGCTATTCAAAAAGCTTTAAAAAGAGGAGAAAAGAAAAAATTACCTACTTATGAAGAAGCTTCTGATTCTTCTCTTTTAATTTTAATTTTTGTCTATTATTTAGTTGCTATACAAATAAGTATTCCACAAATTAAAACCAATAAAACTTTCCCAGGGTGTATAAAATCATTTACAGGTTATCCAATGTCTGGGAAAATAGATAAAACAGCATTATTATATATAGCATGTGTTGTTAATAAAATATCAAGTTCAGTTAAACCTTGGAATTCTATATATAAATTAAAAGAATCTGTGATAGCAAAAAAAATGGAAGCGATAATTGATGAATATATTTTATCTAATAAAGAAATTGAAGAATTATTTAGAAAGAAATTATTATATTTATCTCTTGATGAAAGTAAGATTGTGCCAGATTCTTTAGATTTGAAATTATGGACACAATTTCTTCCTCCTTTATTACCTTTTAAAATTAAAGATTTAACACCATTTCCAACTTTGTTTCGTGAAGAATTAGCAACAAGTATTAAAACTGGAAAATTATCTCAATTAAAATCTATTGATATTCTTAAAAATAAAATAGTTAAGTTGTCATTATCTGTGCAACAGGATATACAAAAAGTTGTGGATAATGAAAAACCAATTTTAACTAGTAGTAATGGAGATCCTTTCTTAGAAAATGCTTGTTGTAACTCTAAAAATAATACTTATAATTATTTTGTTGAAAAAGAACCAAATATAGTTTCTATAAATAATCAAGTATTGTACTTATCTAATATACTATATGATATTATGATTATGGTTTATCCACCTTTATTTTTAGATCCAACAAATACTAGAAGTATTTATCCAGACTTAAATCCAGAATTTTCTGAAAATGTTATATATAAAACTTTTATATATTATTGTAGATTTGCTACTAATTTACCAATTGACGAAGAATTAAGAGCTATTTGTTCTGAAAAACCAAAAGATTTTAAGAATAACATGAATATAGATGAACAAATTAATATATTAAAATTAAATGGTCGTAATTTTTCTATTGAAAATTTTAATGATTTAATATTGTATATTTCTAAAAATAATATTATTAAAATAAATTATTTATCAAATGTAGAAAATAATTACTTATTATTAAAAAAATTATTATTAAATTTTTATCAAGAAGAACCATCTATAGTTTCAAATATTTTTATTGAAAAATTTTTAATTATATTGGATTCATATGATTTAACTTTTGAGGAAGATAGCGATGATATTAGAGAATTAAAAAATTATTTATCTAAAGAAAATAATTATTTACAGGATGAGATTTTAGAATTTATGAAAAAACATAGTAAACTAAATAAAACAAAAATGAAAAATTTTGAAAATTGTCTAGTCAATTTAAATAATTTTGATGATAATGATTCTGTCAATAAAATTAATAGATTACTAAATTTTAGTAAGACTAATCTTTATAACTTAATATCTGTTTTACCAAATGTTATTATAAATAAAATCGATTATAACAATGTAAATATACCTAAACATTGGGGTTTATCAGAAAAACATATAAATGATATAAAACAAATTATAAAACAATATTATAATAATTTAAGCATATTATACGGTGATGAACAAATAAATTTAATATTTGTAAAAATTCAAGAAAAATGTAAAAATATTTTAAAAATAGTTGATAAATTATATTATCAAATCAATATTAATAGAAATAATAAAGAATATTATTTTGCTATAGATGAAAAAATAATAACACTAACTATACAATATTTATATTTAATTACAATATCTGAATATATAAATTTATCTACTAATCCAGAAATTTATAGTACTTCAATTTTAAAGTATAAAAAAGTAGAAATAGGAGAAGTTATAGAAGAATCAGATGAACCAGAAGAAATGATGGATATTATAAGCGGAGAACAAAAATTACTTTCAAATAAAGTTTCAAATATTATTGAACAATTAATGGATATTATATGTCAAAATAAAGATATAATTAATTTTTCCTATGAATCAGTTATGGAAAAAGTGTTAAGATCGAAAGAAAAAGAAAAAACTCAAATTACTGATTATTTGAAACATTTAACTGATGAAGAAAGAGAGATTGAAAATATATTTAAAAATAACAAATTAGAAAGATGGAATGTTGGACTGCAAAAAGGATTAACACAATATGTAAAAGAAACTTATGATGATGAAAGAGAAAAATTAGATCAACAGGCTATTTTAGAACAAAAATTAGGAATAAATGATTTAGTAACATCAATGAATAAAGATATTTATATGTTAGACTTATTAAGCGAAGAAGCTCAACAATTACAAGATAATATTGAACAATATGATATTTCAAATCTTCCTGACGATGATGATTATGGAGATAGAGAAATAGAGGACGTATATGGTGATATAGATTATTAAATTATTAAATAAAATAAAAATTTACATAACATATATAGAGAGTTTTTTTTACATTAATCTATTTTGTTGTTTAAAAATTTAGAGAAATTTAAAATATAAAAATATAATTAGTTATAAATAAATATTTTTAAAATATTTAGTAATTATTTAGTAATTATTTAGTAATTATTTAGTAATTATTTAGAAAATATTTAGAAAAAAAATAAAATAAAAATAAAATTTATAATGAAAAATTATACAAGAAAAAAAATGCCATGGGCTGGATGGTCGAAACAAGCCCCTTTTGGAGCAGCACGTACAAGAATGTATAAAAAATGTGGAAAAAAATGTTTTTTAGGAAATAAAACTCCTGGTGATAAGCAACATCCAGATTTTCCAATTTGTACGAAAGGAACTTGCGATATTAATTCAAAAGGATTATATGCTGCTTATATAAGAGCAAAACAATGGGGTAAAAAGAAAACTCAATATAAAAAATCTGAACATCCAAGATTAAGTAGAAAAACTTATAAAAAAATAGCTGCCACTGCTAAAAAGATGTTAGAACATAGAGGATATAAGGTAGGTAAATAAATAATTATAAATAATATTGTAAAATATATATAAAATTATTATCTTATATATATAATGTTTATTACTTTTGTTAAAAATAATATAACTTTAGTTGCTGTAGCTTTATTTGTAGTAACATTTTCTTTAATTATGTCATTTAAACCTGGTTTTTTATTTAATATTGATGGTAGTATTCGCAATTTTGGTTTAGGATATAAAAAAAAAACAGTAATTCCAGTATGGTTAATTAGTATAATTTTAGGAATTTTGGCTTATTATTTTGTTTTATATTTTATTTCTATAAATAAATCTAAAAATATTTAATTAACCAACTGTATAACTTGTAGTATTTTTATTCTTTAGATTTAATTGTTCTTGAAGTTTTAAGTATGCATTATGAGTAGCTTCCATTTCTTTAATAGATTGTTTACAAGAACTATTAACTATATAATTATAAGAAACTGATGTTACTAATAATCCAGTTAATAAATACCATATGAATTCAGCAATAGTATTTTTTAAAACTAAATAATTAAATAATTCATTTTTTAAAAATACATTATTTTTTTCTTCTTCTTCTATCTGTTTTGTATCTAATAATCCAGCTTTACTAAACCTATTCCAAAATATTTCAAAATTATCTATTGTAATTTCATTTATTAATAATGATTTATCACCATAAATTTGAGTTAAATTATATTGAACTAATGCTTGGTCAGGATTTGATGGAATATTTCCAGTCACAACTTCAGATTGAGGTTTAAGAATTTCATCAATTAATTTTTCTAAACCAGAAAAATTAGCGATTAAATAACCAATAGTATTTGAAAATGGTGCCAACCATCCCGGAAACATTTTAATGATAACAATAATTAGTAAAAATATTAACGACCAAGGAAGTATTGTAATAATAAAAGTATTCCACCATTGAACATTGCCACATACTTCTTTAGAAATATTTATATTTATAAAATAATTACCAACTATTAATAATAAAATGTATATTAACAAACTCGTGAATGAATTTTTATTAATATTTTCAATGTTATTAGTTCCATTAAAAAAATTTATATCCGTTGGAATAGAGCTGTGACTATAATTTAAATAACTATATATAGCAGTTACTATTATAAAATAAACTAATGGTTGTCCTGCATCTGGCACATTAATTTGATGATCACAATTTTGATCTGACATATAGATAATATGTATAATTTATTTTCAAAAAATAAAAGTATTTATTAATGGAACTTAAACCACAATTAATTGAACCAGGTACTAAATATTTTTTAAAACATACTTTAGTGCAATGTAAAAATTTTAAAGATAAATATATAAATATATTAGTTAATATTGGTTTATTAATAATATTTTTTATAATTATAACTTTAATTTTATATTTTAGGTATAAAGGAAATATTAAACCTGAAGAAAAAAAATTAAAATTAAAAAAAGAAAAAGAATATATTATGACTAAATTAATACAATTAAGTGATTATAAAAAAAAACAATCTCAAAATTTAATAACAAATTTACCAGAATGGAACAATAATCCAGAATCGATTATATTAAATAGAAAATTATATTAATTATAGTATATATGGAGTCATCTAAGCTAAATGATGCAATTACTCAATATTATAAATTGAAAGAAATGTATCAAGATAAAATTAATCAAAATAAAAATAAAATATTAAATAACCCTGTATTAACAATAAATGAAAAACAAAAAAAATTTCAACAAATGAAAAAATTTTGTATTAATTGTAAATGTGAAGGAGGAACTATATTCTCTAATAAAGATGGTATACTAAAAGCTAAATGTGGTTGTATAAATAAACAATGTTCTTTAAATATTGAAATAAAAAAAGGTAAATATGTTCTAAGTGATATATTAATAAACAATTTACAAAATAATATTAATAATATTAAAACTGAAATTATAAAAATAAAATTAGATTTTTTATTTAATTATATATCTGAAAGTGAAGCTTTAGCAAAATTTAATACATTAAAAGAATCGTTAGACAAGGAAAATGAATTGTATAGAAATGTCGAAATTTTTAATATTAATATAACTGATAATCCCAAGATTAAAGAACTTTTACATGAAGCTGAGAGAGATTTATTTATAGAAATTCAAAAAATTAAAGACTATTGTAAGTTATTTATTAATAATAAAAATAAAGTATTATTAGCAAATGTATCTGAAAATTATGTTTCTAATATACTCCCTTTAAATAAAACTATTAGTGATTTAAAATATTCATTAAAGGAAATAGAAAAGATAGATGATATTGCATATTTAATTGAAAAATTTTATACTTTAGAAAATTTAGAATATTCTTTAGAAACAGGTAAAGTTTTAATAAATAAAAAATAATTATATATTTTATATGATATCTAAGTTATTTAATTTTCCGGCTTTTATTATATCTTTAGCTTTAGGATTATTATTTGTATATTTAAGTGATGCTGAAAAAGAAGTGGTTTATGTTTATCCTACACCAAATAATTTAGATCAAGTTGAATATAAAGATTCAGCAGGAAATTGTTTTAGCTTTTTAGCATCACAGTTAGATTGTCCTAAAGATGTATCTAAAATCAAAACTATACCTATTCAGACTGTTGAAAAAAAAAATTAAATTATATATAATATATATATATGTTTAAAATTATAAAAAAAATTTTTTACAATGAATTTGGCGCTGTTATAATATCTATAATTTTAGGAATAGGTTTAGCTTCATTATTTAGAAAAGCTTGTAAAGATAGACAATGTATTTTATTTAAAGGTCCTCCACTAAAGGAAATAAAAGATCAGATTTATAAACATGAAGAAAATTGTTATCTATTTAAAGAAAAATCTATAAAATGCGGAAATAAAGAAAAAAGTGTTGACTTTGCGTAATTAGTATAATTAATATATATTTAAATTATACTAATAGAGTATGGAAGGTACAACTTCATTAGGAGAATTACCACTTTCTACTTCTCATAATTCAAATATTCCTGTAGTTCAAAGTGAAAATATTCAAATTTCTAATCCTCTACAACAACAAATTTCTTCTCGAGAAACAGATATTAATAATTCATCTACTCAAAATCAAACCGTAGAATCTTATAACGAATTAATTCAAGGTTTACAAAGTGCTTCTCAACAAGGCCAAACTGCTCTTCCTGATAGAAATATTCCTCAGGAAACTACTAATATTACTAATGATGAATCTATACAACCAAATTACATTCCTGAATCTAAATCTGAAAATTACATTGATAATTTAGTATCTAGTGAAGAAGTTTTAAATTATAATGAAAATTTAGAAAAAAAAAATTATAATATAGAAAATATATACCAAGAACTACATCAACCAATTTTAATTGCAGTTTTATACTTTTTATTTCAACTTCCTATTATTCAAAAGTATTTATATAAAATTATACCTGCTCTTTTTAAAAGTGATGGAAATCCAAACATATATGGTTATATTATAAATAGTTTATTATTTGGAATTATATTTTATTTTTTATTAAAAGGATTAAACTATTTTTCTTCTATTTAATTATATAATGATTAAATCTATTAATCATACATCAAATCAAAATCACTTTTCTGATCATTTAACTATATTAAGAACAGCGAGTTCTCTTAGCAATACATTTTTATCATTATTAAGAACTGTAGTTGTTTTAACAGGAGTAGCTGCTTTATTAATAAGACATCATAAAGCGATTTGGTTCAATCGAATTTTTATAATTATATTAATAATTTTAGTTTTTATTTCATCTTGGCAATTTTACAATGATTCCATACAATTAATTAATTTAGATAAAAATGCTTTGTTAAATCCTCAATGGCATTGGAGAACACCTCTTTTGTTTTCAGGACTATTAATTGTATTATTAGTAATGTTACTAATAATTGGTAGTTAAGTTATTACCTAGTCAAATTAGCTACTACTTAAAATATCATTAGAAATATTATTTTCTACAATATATTGATATGAATAATTTTGTAAATTAATATTTTGTAGTTTATTTTTATTATTATTAATATTCTCTCTTTTATATAGATTAGGTAATGAATAACTTCTTTTTAGGTTTTTACTTTTAATTTCAAAATTAGTGATATTTTCACTATATTCAAATCTAGGAATATTAGTTTTTTTAATTAAAATATTTTTTTGACATAATAGATCTTCGTTAAATAATGTACATATTTTTGTAATTATATGCCCCATATTATATATTTAGATTGTATTTTGTATGATCCATACTACAATTCCAATTAATAAACTTCCTATATAATCTAATTGTTGTAAACCTTCAACTGAATATTTAGCAACTATTGGTAAATTATTATTATATCCCCAGGTTGATACTTCTGCAACTGCATGAGAAACACGAGTAGCAACGTCATAATCTATTAAAGCTAATTTTTGTACAGCAAAAATAGCAAATGGTTTTGTAAAATGTAAATGTAACATTTTTTTATTAAATTATTTATTTATATTTAAATTTAAATTATATGTATTAATCTACATTTAATTTTAATATATTAATATTTTTTAAATTAGCTAATCTCTTTACTTCTACATCATTATTATAATCATATAAATACTTAATTTCTTGAATACCACCTGCTAACAAAAATTTAAAACAATTTATACAAGGATAGTGAGTAATATATGCAGTACTTCCGTTACATGACACACCTCTTTTAGCACAATCAATAATAGCATTTTGTTCAGCATGAATAGTACCAATGTTATGTCCATCACGCAAAATAGGTTCATGAGGTAAACCTCCTAAATATCCATTATAGCCTTGAGATATTATACGATTATCTTTTACTAATAAACATCCTACAGATAGTTTAAAACAAGTCGATCTTTTAGCTGTTAGTAATATTATTTCTGTAAAATATTTATCCCAACTTGGTCGATTCGTATCTTGTTTATTTAAATTAATATTAGTTATATTCATAATATCTTATATATTTTATAAATTTTTAGATTATTTTATTATTATTTTATTATTATTTTATAATAAAAAAATAGATTTATTATAAATTTAATAATTTTTATTATTAATGGATTAATGTTAATTAACTTTAGATTTTTTAGATTTTTTAATTTTTTTATCAGTAGGTATATATCTTAAAAAATTAAATTCATATTCTTTAATATTTTTTTTTGTTCGTTTTTTTTGTTTTAGTTTTTTAAATTTATTTGTTTTTTCAGCTCTAATTGCAGTTAATGTTTTTTGAGTTCCATAACAATTTGTACTGAATCTTTTTAATAATCCTGTTTGTTTTAATCTATTCTTTGCTTGTACATTAAATAAAAATTCTGCCATACATAAAATTCTATTACTATCATAATATAACCTATTTGCATATAGAAAAGCTAGATAAAAACTAAGCATAGTATCAATTGATGCTATTTTTAAATTTTGTCCGTCAATTTTTACAGTATTATAACTATGACATGCTAATGGTTCATAAATAAATGCTACTGTATCTCCTGCAATTCTAATTTCATAATGAGGAGCTATTATTTCTCCAACTCCTGAACTTTTAAAAACTTTAACATCTTTTATATTTGCATCTATTAATCTTTCTTTAGTAATTTCAGCACTTAAAGCTGGATTTTCTGATAATATATCAAAGTCTGGTATATTTTTAATAAATTGTTTTGCACTTTTTGGCATGTATTTACTATAAAGTAAATTTGCATATCCTCCAAAAAATACTAATCCTTGATTAATAAAGCTTTCTCTAACTATACTATAGGCTTTTTGTGATATATTTTTATTTCCTTCAAATTCTCTTTGTATAACCTGACTTTTACATTTTTTTCCTTTAATAGGATAATTTTTATTTAATAATATTAATCTTTTTAAAATTTTTTCCCACCTACTAACATCTCCAGCTGGTCTTGAGAGTTCTAAATACATTGACATTCTTAAAAAATTTGGAGGAGCATATAGTATATTATTTATTTTTAAACTATCTTTTTTAATACTATTAAATATTGTTTTATTTAAATTTGTTATATCAGCAACTGGAATATAATTTACAAATACTTTAAATGTACCTTCATGAAGTCCTGCTTTTGCTTCTACATCTTCGTAACCTTTTTTATAATATATATTTGCTAATTTTTTAGCATCTTCTAAAGCGTTTGGAGAAAAAAAATCATAATCAGGCATTTCTATATCGAAATTATAAAATTGATCATTTTTGGGAAGTATATTATTAATAGCAGTTCCTCCATAACAAATAAGTTCTTTTTTTCTTATAAATTCTTCTACAATATTTATTATATTTCCTATAATTTCTGAATTTAATTGTTTTTTATGAATTTCAATTTCAGCCTCATCTACTGCTTTTCTAAGGATAGCTAGTTCTTTTTTTTGAAATTCTTCTTTATTCATATATTATATTATGATATTTTTTATAATATTAATATTTATTTAAAAATTATAATACTAATATTATAAATTATTATAATATATTTTATTAACTATATAATAAAATAGATTATTATTCTGTATCTGGATGGCATACTGGATCAGACGGTATTGGCATTTGACTACAATAATTTTGATATTTTTTTGGAATTTTAGGATTTCCAGCAGTTAAATTAATACTCATTCCTGTAGCTGTTTTAACTACTAATGCTCGTCTATTTAGATCTGTAGATGTAGGATACTGGGCAGGAGGAGGCGCTACTAATTGTTCATATCTCAATAATTCAGGTTTATACGCAAATGCATATCCAGCTTTATTAAAAAATAAAGTATAATATTCCATATTAACATCAAAATTTTGAAACGACATGCCTATAAATTGACAACCAGTTGAAAATCCTATACTTGGATTAAAATTTTCTGCATTTTTATTATAATCTGGTAATAAAATAGTAATCATTGTTTTATTAGCATATTTAATTTGATCAGTATCAGCGAGTTTTAATTCGTGCAATCTTAGGGTATGTATATATGGAGATCCACTATGCATATTAACAAATTCTAATAAATTAGGCGATTGACATTGTGATGTATTTATTCCTCCATCGCTATCAGGTAATTTTTCGTTTTGGTAAGTAGATGAATCATTATTTGATGAAGGATTACAATTTTGACTTGATATTACTGGACAAATAATTTTTAATTGATCGTAAGTATTTGAATCTATTATTATAATAACTTTTTCTTTAAACATATTTAAAGAATTATGTCCTAAATTTTTGCAACTATTCATTAAATTATATTCACTACCTAATAATCTTTCACCAAAACTTGATAATAATACTTCTGCTATTTTAGGGTAAATAGGATTATTTTGAATTTTACTCATAATTCTAAAATTTAAAAATAAAGGATCAGTATCTAATCTAGTAACTGAATTATCAAAAGCTGCATTAGCTAAATAATTCATAGCATCGCTAAATTTTAAATAATTAAATGTTTCTTTTATATAGACACTATCTAATGATGAAGTTGCTATAACAGGTTCATTATTATATGAATATATTTCAAAATCTAAACATCTAGCTCCTTGTTGTAAACAAGTTTTAAGAGAACAAAATGGTGGATTAGAATTTGGTGAATCAACAAAACTATTTTTAAAATTTCCTCCTGATGCTGCATTATAAGCGGTTTTAATATAAAAATTATATAAAGGTTCATTAAAAACTGAATCATTAGAAATTGGATAAATTGGAGCTATTTCATTATTATATACTTTTTTTAAATTATTACAATTCTCATTAGATAAAGTAAAAATACTATATAACCATAGTATTATTGTTATTAAAGAAATACATAATAATAAAAAAATTATAGTTTTAAAAAGATTTGTATTTTTCAACTGTCTACTAACTATATCTAAAACTAAATTTCCTACTTTATCTAATTTTATATTTCCTTTATCTGCCATATTATATATTTAAAAATAATATTTTTTTAACAAATGTTAAAAAATGATATTAAAATTATATTATTCCTATAATATAATAAAAGAATGGCCGGAGGTTTAATGAATCTAGTAGCCTATGGTAACCAAAATGTTATATTAAATGGTAATCCTTCAAAAACTTTTTTTAAATTTGTCTATAGTAAATATACTAATTTTGGTTTACAAAAATTTAGAATTGATATAGATGGGCAAAGACAACTTAATATGACTCAAGAATCTTTTTTTACGTTTAAAATTCCTAGATATGCTGATTTATTAATGGATACCTATTTGGTAGTAAATTTACCCAACATTTGGAGTCCTATATTAAAACCTAATGTAGTTACGTCAAATTTAGATTATTATAGTCATCAACGACCCTCATTTAGTCCCTTAAGTAAAGGAGAAGAATTTACTCAATGGCGCCCGTATGAATTTAAATGGATAGATAATCTTGGTTCACAATTAATAAAAGAAGTTACTTTTTCAATAGGAGGACAAATAATTCAAAAATTTTCTGGAGAATACTTATACAACTTAGTAGAAAGAGATTTTAGAGGTGATAAAAAATTATTATATTATCAAATGACTGGTAATACAAAAAATCTAAATGATCCTTCAAATTATAATAATAATAATGGATATTATCCAAATGCTTGGTATGAAAGTGATCCTGTGGGAGCAGAACCATCAATTAGAGCTCAAACTTTATATATTCCTATTAATATATGGTTTACACTAGCTAGTCAAATGGCTTTTCCATTGGTTGCTTTGCAATATAATCAATTAGAAATAAAATTTACAATAAGAGCTGTTGAAGACCTTTTTGTTGTTAGAGATGTCTTAGATACTACTAATAATTGGAGAATACCTAAAAATGTTCCATTCTATAAAACTTCATTAACTACTGGTCAACAATGGATTAATGAAATTAATAAATGTCAAAAAGCACCTTATGTAAGACCTAGACAAACTGAACAAACGTTTCAGTTTTATAGATTTTTATCTCAACCAAGCTATGAATTACTTGGAGATTTGGATATAAGTGGAAATGTAGATACATTTCCTAATAAAAGAACTAATTGGAATGCAGATATACATTTGATAGCAACTTATGGTTTTTTAAGCGAAGATGAAGTAAGAGTTTTTGCATTTAAACCACAAAGTTATTTAATAAAGGAAGTTTATGAATGGGACGAGCATAATGTAGTAGGTACAAAAAAAATTCCACTAGATTCTTTAGGAATGGTTTCCAATTGGATGTTTTATTTACAGCGCACGGATGTTATAAATAGAAATCAATGGAGTAATTATTCAAATTGGCCTTATAATGAAATTCCTAATCCATTATCAAACGCACCAGGTAATGGAAATTTTTATAAAGATACAAATATGTATACTTTATCTCCTTGTTGTCCTTTGGGTCCTTCTGATCCTTCTGGTGTTAATGATTTAAGTGGAAATGCTAGATTTTATTTATATGGAGATAGTCCTCCGTTAGATAATTCTGGAATACTTGGTGGATCTTGGTGGGAGTATAAAGAAGGATTTGGGCCAGGAACTCACCCAGGATACGTTTATAATGAAAGTGGAATTAAGATAACTGGACAGTTTACAGATGAAAATGAAAAAACAATATTATTAAGTGCTGCTATTTTATTAGATGGAAAATATCGAGAAAATGAATTTCCAGTAGGAATATATAATCAAATTGAAAAATATACAAGAACTTTTGGATTTGCGACAGATCTAGGTTTAAACTGTTATAATTTCGCCCTACACTCTAATCCATTTGATTTTCAACCCAGTGGTGCAATTAATTTAAGTAAATTTAATTCAATACAATTTGAGATTAATACATATACACCTCCTTTAGATCCTTCTGCTCAAACATTAGTAATTTGCGATTCATCAGGAGAAATTATAGGAATAAATAAACCAGTTTGGTCAATATATAAATATACTTATAATTTTAAATGTTTTGAAGAGAGATATAATATTCTTAAATTTATAAATGGTAACGGATCTTTAGCATATGCTAGATAATTAAGTTAGTTTATCATTTTCTGTTAAACAATTATATGGTAGTGGAGGACACTTATTTATTTCTGTATTTTTACATTCAGTATTACATGAAGATAATGACTTAAATTCATTTAATAAAGCATAGGAAGGATGAGGATAACCTAAGTTTGAATTACCAGCACTTAAATTATTATTTAATTCATACATAAAAGTAGGAGATACAGTAGATAAAGAATTTACTAAATTTGTAGCAAATGAGCAATCTTTACATTTTTCATTTGTTATTGTTAAAGTATAAGATAAACCATCTTGTATAGTTGGTTTAAGATAATTTTGCAAAATAGTTTTAATAATAGTATCATAAAGTTGAGGATTTTTCTCTCTAAATTTTTTATCTAAAATTACTCTCTTAGTAAATTCATCATCATTATCAATTTCTAAATTTTTATTTTTTAATTCAGTTTTAACATAATCTGGAAGTTGATTTAAGACCATATCTTTATTTTTATTTGAAGTAGGCATATTTAATTCTATTTCATTTGGATTTTGTGTTATAAAATGACTACTTTTATTTTCATTATCTTCATTACTTTCATTATTTTCATTTTCATCTTGAATTGGATTATTATCAAATGTAGCAGCTTGTCGAGCAGTGAGAATAGGTGTAAATGTATTTTGAAAATTTTCAATTTCAACAAATGTATTATCAATATATAGACAATAACAAATTATAATTAATAATCCTAAAGATATTAATACAAAAAATATTTTTTTCATATAATTAATAATTAGATAAAAATAACATCTAAATCATTATCTTTCTGTTTTTTAAAAAGTTTAATTATATTATTTATATATATATGAATTTTGAACAAATTAAAGTATTTTTAAAAGATTCATTATTAGTATTTATAGTTGGTATTATTTATATTTTAATTTGTAGTAATTCAATTGCATTAGTAAAAATATTTCCCTATACTACTATTGAAAAAACACAATGTCAAAATATAACATTCCTAGACTATATTTATCCTACAGATTTAGAACAACCTCCATATCAAAGATCAGAAACAACTTGTCATCCTCCACCTAAACCTTATATTCCTTCCAATACAGATTGTGGTTATCAAGGAGTAGATTATGCTAAAAAATTTGGGGAAATGTACTCTGCTTTAAAAGATAATCTAGGTGAAGTCCATTGGCCTTATGATTGGCTCAAAGAAGATCCTGATAAAAGTAATTGGGCAAATTATTGGCAAAAATTTAAAATAGCAAATATGATATTAAATCAATGTTACAGTGCAAGGTGGATTATGAAATCATTTTTAGGATTACATTTTTTTAGATATATTCCTGATTTCATATTATTTTTAGTATTACCTTTAGCAGGTACAACAAGTAGTTTAAGTCCTATATTACCTACCATAATTTATTTTGTTTCTATGTTAACTTTACCAATACTTATTTTAGTAACAATTGCAACTTGGATAATAACTTGGTTTCCATCTGGTAAAGACATCTTTCAATGTAAAGATACATCTGATCCAAAAAATAAAGATGAAAGCAGATGTATTCCAAATATATGGTACCAATTATTAATGTTCTTTTTACAAGGATTAGGTTTATGGCTTACTAGTTGGACTGGACAAAAATTGAAAGAAGATTGGGGTATGTTTTGGCATTCTATATTTTGGGGAATATTATGTATAATGTGTTTTTCTTTATTTATTTGGTCTGGAGGGTTTTTATTAGGAATAGGACTTATTAGTGCTACTATTGTTTTTATGGGAACAATTTTAAGTACTTTTTATCCGTTATTTTTATCTCCATCTGCAATATTCAATATATTTTATTGCAATAAAGACATAATTGCTTTAATTTTAACTGCTATTATAACTATTAGAGCTCAAGAACAAAAAACTTTAAATTCCAATATAGTAAATACTATGTGGGGAGTGTGGGGAGTATTATTAATTATGAAGATATTAATTTTAATTAATGGAAGTATATCTGGTTAATAATACCAAGGTATACATAACTCATATTCAACTATTTTATTTTCTTTTAAAATATTTTCATATATAGGAAACGTAATTATAAAATCATTTAAATCATTTAAATTTTTAAATGAAAATTCAGTATCATATATTTCATCGTTTTTGTTAAAGTAATTTTTAATTATAAATTTATGATATTTATTAACTAAATTTATAATATAAAATTGAATATAAGACAACTCATCAATTTCAATTATTTTATTAATAGAATAATAATCAATATCTTGTATAGATTCTATTAATATATAACAATAATTTAACCAAAATTCTATATCACCAAATTTACTATGCATTGAACAAAATTTTAAAGCCCAAGTTATCCCAGGATCCTCTATATCTATTGTTGTTTCAGCAGGCCCTCTCCTTCTTAGAGTTGCACGTGCTAAATATTTTGATCTTATTGCTGGGTGTTTTCTATAATTATTTTTTATTATTTTAACAGCTCTTAATTTTAATATATAAATTTGAATATCATAAGGTAAAAGATCCCAAAGGCTCATGGAAACAGATATTTCTTATTTATAAATATGAATAATTAATAAAAACTTTTCAATTTTTTTTATTAAATCTAAATTTTATATTATTGTTTATAACATTATATAAAAACATAATAAATAATATTAATATGGGAAAAAAAAGTAAAAATAAATGTTCAAAAATACTACCTTTTGTCAGTGTTTGTACCCCAACATTTAATAGAAGACCATTTATTCCTTATTTAATAAAATGTTTTGAATCTCAAGATTATCCTAGTGATAAAATGGAATGGATCATTATTGACGATGGCTCTGATAAAATAGAAGATTTAGTTGGAAATATACCACAAGTTAAATATTTTGCTCTAGATAAAAAACTAACTCTAGGTAAAAAAAGAAATTTAATGCACGAGAAATGTAGTGGAGAGATTATAGTTTATATGGATGATGATGATTTTTATCCGCCTCAAAGAGTATCACATGCAGTAAATATGTTACTTACTCATCCATCTGCACTATGCGCGGGCAGTAGTGAGATATATATATATTTTAAACATATTGAAAAAATGTATCAGTTTGGTCCTTATGGGGAAAAACATGCAACAGCTGGAACCTTTGCTTTTAGAAAGTCTTTATTAAAAAATAATAGATATAATAACGATGCTGCTTTAGCTGAAGAAAAATTTTTTTTAAATAATTATACAGTGCCATTTGTTCAATTAGATCCATTAAAAGTAATTTTAGTTTTTTCTCATATTCATAATACTTTTGATAAAAAAATTTTACTGCAAAATATAGATGGTAAATATTGTAGAGAATCTGACAAAACTATAGATCATTTCATTAAAGATGAAAGTATTAAAAATTTTTTCCATAATGAAATACATAATTTATTAGAAAATTATCCTCCAGGATTACCTAATAATAAACCTGATGTTTTACAACAATTAGAATTGTTGAATAAAGAGAGAAATCAAATAATTAATCAAAATCAAGGATCAATCTTTTTAAATAATAATGGCAAAAATATACAATTAAACAATGCCCAAGTTGTAGAAATATTAAGAAATCAAGACTTAGAAATAAACAGATTAAAGAAAGAGTTAGATATTAAAAATAAACTTCTTGAAACATTTTCAAATAAACACAGTGATTTAATTTAATACATTTTAATATTTTTATAATATTTTTTCAATTAATTTACCTTTATTTTCATATATCCATATTTCACATTTATACCCTAATTTTTTTATCGCTTTTTGCTTTAAATATATACTCTCTTGTCCTTTTTTTGCTGTCCAAGTAGATTTTGTTTCAATACATCTATTTTGTGATTTTATAAAACAATCAACAAAATATCGTCTATTCTTTCCTGTATTGTCTTTATACCATACCTCTGGAACTTCATTCCTTTTAATTACTATATCTTCTTCTAAAATACCTTCTTTTATTAATAAATCATTTAATGTATATTTTTCATAACCTTGTATCTTCTCTATTCTTCCAGATGGAAATGCATAATTATACGATAAATATGCATGTTTAGATGCTTTTTCTGATACTTCTCCATTTTGTGATGGATTTTCACAACCATATCTTTCTAAATTAGTTGCTTTAATTTTTTCTTTTACTTCCCTTGATTGTGATGGATTTTCACAACCATATCTTTCTAAATTAGTTGCTTTCATTTTTTCTTTTACTTCAGCATTTTGTAATGGATTTTCACAACCATATCTTTCTAAATTAGTTGCTTTAATTTTTTCTTTTACTTCCCTTGATTGTAAAGAATATTCACAACCACGTCTTTCTAAATTAGTTGCTTTAATTTTTTCTTTTACTTCCCTTGATTGTGATGGATATTCACAACCACGTCTTTCTAAATTAGTTGCTTTAACTTTTTCTTTTACTTCAGCATTTTGTGATGGATATTCACAACCACGTCTTTCTAAATTAGTTGCTTTCATTTTTTCTTTTACTTCAGCATTTTGGAATGGATTTTCATAACCATATCTTTCTAAATTAGTTGCTTTAATTTTTTCTTTTATTTCCCTTGATTGTAAAGAATATTCACAACCATGTCTTTCTAAATTAGTAGCTTTAACTTTTTCTTTTACTTCTCTTGATTGTGATGGATATGCACAACCATATCTTTCTAAATTAGTTATTTTCATTTTTTCTTTTACTTCGCTTGATTGTGATGGATATTCACAACCACGTCTTTCTAAATTAGTTGCTTTCTTTTTTTCTTTTACTTCAGCATTTTGTGATGAATATTCACAACCACGTCTTTCTAAATTAGATGCTTTAATTTTTTCTTTTACTTGAGCATTTTGGAATGGATTTTCACAACCATATTTTTCTAAATTAGTTGCTTTCATTTTTTCTTTTACTTCCCTTGATTGTGATGGATTTTCACAACCATATTTTTCTAAATTAGTTGCTTTAACTTTTTCTTTTTTATTTTGTTGTGTATGAAATTTACAAAAACATCCACTCTTTATAAATTCTCTAAATTTTTTACTACAATTTTTTTCATTACATTTTAAACATTTAGCATTAATAATAGAATCTCTAACAATATTTTTTATACTATAATCTTGTAATAATGATATATTATTTTCATTACAATATTTTTTTAATAAATTATAATCATATCGTAGTTTAGGATTTGTTTTATACATTAAAAATATAATAATAATATTATATTTTTTTAAAATCAATTTTAAATCGTTAATTGAGTAAAAAATTCTATGTTAATTCTATTTTATATATTTTTTTGTCAAAAAAATTTTTAACTTTTTTATTTGGTATATAAAAAATAATTTTATTTAATTTAATTTTTTAATATTTTAAAAAATTGATTCGTTAAATAAATTTAAAATTTATGTATAAAAAATGACTAATAATATCCAGGTTTTTGAGTCATCTCTACGTGTATATTATCCATCAAATGTTAATGGAATGCGTATATTGAATGCTGTTACTGGATTAGCATATGATGATATTGTAGGTTCTAAAAATGAAATAAATTATTTTAGAGTAATAGATAGTAGTGGAAGAATTAATAATAATGGATATAAACTTCCCCAAGGATGTTATAATCCATCTACAAATAAACTTTATTATGATAATCGTGATGAATGGGTACGTCATGCTAAAGATAGAAAACTTAAAATTGATAGTTTAGATAATTAATAATTATAAATTTTAATTAAAATATTTATTAATACGAATTATTATATATATTATTTTTTTTTATCAATTAAAAAAATATATTTATTAATTATATAATGAGTGATTTAGAAAATTTAAATACTGGTGCTCAAGAGGCGTTAGCAGTAGCTAAGTTAGGAGACCTACGTAAAAAGATTAATTCAGACGCTTGGAGTGAAAATATGGAAGATTTATTAGCTGGGTGGGGAGAAAAAGCTGCTGGTTTAAGATTTATGCATGCTAAAACCGCTAGTTCTTGGAAAGTTTTTGCTAAAAATCTTTCAATTTCTAGTATAGTAATTACTAGCGTGGCTTCTACCTTATCACTAGTAGCTACTAGTGTAAATGATCCAGATACAAAAAATGGAGTTTTATTTGGAGTAGGTGGAGTAGGTTTAGTAGCAGCTTTAATTCAATCTTTTATAAAATTTTATAATGCAGAAGAGAAAGCAGCTGAGCATGCAAGTATATCTAAACAATTTGGATCATTTTATCGATTTATGACTTTGCAAATGGGAATGAACCGCGAAGATAGAGATCCTGTGAATAGTTTATCTCAATATGCACTTAAAGAATATGAAAGATTGCAAACGGAAGCTCCATCTTTAAGTGATAATTCAATTAAATTATTTAAACAAACATTTAAATCTTCTGAACAAAGATTTCCAGACGTTGCAGAAGACAAATTTGTAATATACATAGAAAGACCCGGAAATAAAAATAAAGGTTCAACTTGGATAAACGAGGTTGTTTTATCAAATGAAAGTTAATATAAATTATTAATTAAATCTTCATTCCATTCTTCATTAATAGATTTAGAAATTTGAAATGTTTCTTGTTTAAATCTATCAATATATCTATTTATTCTATTAATATCTAATTTTGAAATTTCATAACTTTGTAATAAATTATAACACTCATCTTCAGTATTATTGTTTCTTAATTCTACAAAAAAATTTAACATATCTTTAATATCTAGACTTAATTCTTGACAAAGATTTTCGATAAATAATTGATTATTATATTCAGTGCTATATTTAGTTAATATTTTAGTAAATCTTATTTCATTATTTTTTTTTTTGATATTAGTATTACTAATATTAATATGATTATGAAATATTTTATTATTGTAAAATATTTTTAATAGAGAACTCATTTCATTAAATTGCCATATTTGTTTTTGAAAAGTTATTCTATCTATGTAATCTGAAAAACAAATATTATTTAATATTTTTAAATATAAATCTATATTTTCATGTTTGTTAGTCAATGATAAATAATCTATAATATTTTCATGAAATAATAAACCTACTATAGTTCTATCTGTTTCATTCATCAATGTATTATGATCATCAAAGTTATATTTATTAAAAATTAAATTTTTTGTAATTTCTTTTGCATCTTCATTTAAAGATTTTAAAGAAAATATATTATCTATTAAATTTGGTTTAATTATACTATTTTTATTTTGATAAATATTTATAATTGATTCTAATTTTCTTAGATCACCTTGTATATATTTAATTAAATTATTAATTAAATTATTATTTTTACTTATAGATGGTATTAATAAATTAATTAATTTAATAATTTGCTGTTCAGTTGGAGTAATTAATTCAAAACTATCACAAACTTTCATTAATTCATTAATTTTTTTATCAATATGATAATTACTTATACAAATTATAGGATTATAAGAAATTTCTTCTAATTTTTGTTTTTTTGTTTTTTTAGGTCTTATAAGTTTAATTAATGAGTTAATACCTCCTTTGTCTCCACTATTCATACCATCTATTTCATCCATTATAATAGCTATATGTCTTTCTTTTTTGTTGAATAGACTTAAAATACTTTTATCTGCCATATTTTGATTTGCTATTGTTTCAATAACAGATTTATTTCTTATGTCTCCTGCATCATATTTAACGATATCATAATTTAATTCTTTAAGAATATTATTAATAAAGATAGTTTTTCCAATTCCTGCGCTTCCATAAATATAAATTCCTCTTTTTACATTAAAATTATTTTTATTATTTTTAAAATTATTTAATAAATTTATTATATCTTGTTTTATTTTATTTCTATTTAATATTAAATTTAAATCTATATTATTCATAATAATATACATTATATATTTTTTATATGTTTTTTATCTTATATTCCAATCCATTTTTTTTTAGTTATTATATAGTTTTCTTGCCATATTTTATCTAACTTATTTTCTTTTAATTTTTTTAACATTAAATTTTTAATTTTTCCACTTTGGTATTTATTTACTAAGAAATTAATATAATTAATATAATTTCTGAATAATATATTTTGGTATTTTATTATTCTATTTTTATTTATCCAATTTATAAATTCATCATTTAATAAAAAATAAAATACATAATAGTAATCTAATCTGATGATATCTCTTATATAATTATCAAAATTTTTTGAATTTTTTTTAATTTTTAATATTATTAATTTATGATATTTAAAATAATTTTCTTTATTTACCCAAACTTTGTTTAAAAATTTTATATATTTATCCCAAATTAATATTTTTAAGTCATCAGGTAATAATGTAATATATATAAGATTCATTATATATATTATAATTTAATTTATTTAATTATTTTGAGTAGTACATTTTTGTCTAATTGTTGGATTATCACTAATTCCATCCCATGTTATATTACATATTTTTGACAAAGCCCACTTTTCACAATCAGAACTAACTGTACCGGCTTCAAATGTATTGCATTTTGGATTTCCAGAAACAGCAGCTCCTTTTCCCATTTTTAAAGTATTACTACAATTTATTATTTGTTTGTTTCCTTTCATTTCCGTATCCATTGACCAATAGTCTGGACAATTACTTATTACAGGTGGGAATTTAGCATCATTTCCATAAACACTTTGATATATACCCCATCCAATCATTACTAAAGATATAATTAAAATTATAATAGCTACTTCTAATACCAATGAATTAAATCCCATTATATATAAATAATTATATTTTTTTCTTAGGAGTAAATATAATGGCTGGAAATGGTAGAATTTTTATACCAACATTAAACATTCAAGAACAATTTAAAATGTATGATAAAATTCCTCAAAAAGAAACCTCTTTTAGGGAAGCATTAACTGGAAATTGGAAAGAAAATGATTTATCTTGCAAATTTTTTTCAATTGAAAATATACGCTTTCTTAATAATGCCATAATTGATGGTGTAAAAAAACAATCTAATGGGTTATTTAATATAAGTACTCAAGATCAAGATGAATTAAAAATTATAATGAGGGCTATTTATTTAGAAAATGCAAAAAATTTATTAACTAATATTCCAGAACAAATCAATGAACTTAATAATTTAGTGTTACAATATTCAATTCCTCAAATTATATCATCAATGCAAAGTTATGCTAAATATATGCATGATATAACTAATATGTATACTCCTATGGATAGACCTATTTATTCAAATTTGGATGATAAAACAATAGAATTTAAAAGCTGGTTTTAAATTTTTTTTTATTATTTAGTTTTCTTTAATTTTAATTTTTGTTTATCACTTTGAATTTCTTTGTTCTCTCCATTTTGTAAATTATATCTATAAATTTTGTATTTTAAATAATTATTTTTTAATATACTTAAATCTTCTAACCAAATATTATAAATTGTTTTATTTTCTAATATTTTAACTTCTTTTTCTTTTATTTCTGTATCTTTCAATAGTTTATCTACTTTTTCTTTACAAACACTATCCATTGGAAGTTTTATTAAATAATCAAATTTATCATTTACTTTATCATATTTTTTTTCATTTAAAATTAGATAAATTTCTGATTCTTTCTTTTTTCTTAAGTCTATTTTATCATCTAAATTTTCTTTAATAAATCTTGATTTATTAGATAATACTTTTAATTCTAATTTTAAACTATCTAATTGTTGTTTTTTTCTTAAACTATATAATTCTAATCTTTTATTATAATAATCATCAATAATTTCTTGTGGAGAATTATATTTTTTTAATTTTTCATTATAATCAAAAAGATGCATATTTGTAGTTGATTGAAAACTATATAATTTGAGTATTTTTTCTAAACCATTTATATTTTCATCAATATTTTGAGACTCTAATTCTTGAATTTTATTTGGATAAAAATTAATTTGAATATCTATTTGTGTATCATTGCTTAAATCTTTATAATCAAATATATAAAATACATTATTAGTTTTTTTTTCTGTTTTCTTTTTATTTTCTAATAAACTAGCTAAATAATCTATATAATCTTGTGTCCAAGTACCTACAGGTAATTCTGTTACATGAACTACATTTTTTGTAATTGAATATTTTCCTTTTATTAAATATTTATTTTCATTTATTTTAATAATTTTACCTGTAAACCCTTCAAAATATGGTTCAATTACTTTTGGTTCTTTATTATTAATTTTATCTTCTAAATTTTCTATAATATCTAATGGATTATATGACAATATATCAGTACTAAATCCTGTACCTATTCCTTTTGAACCATTAACTAAGATCATTGGAATAATAGGAGCATAATATAAAGGTTCTACTTTTTCTCCATCATCTTCTAAATAATTTAATATATTATCATCTTCTATTTTAAAAATATCTCTTGTTAAATCTGCTAAGTGTGTAAAAATATATCTTTCACTTGCTGCATCTTTACCACCATGTAATCTAGTTCCAAATTGTCCTGATGGATGTAAAAGATTAATATTATTTGATCCTACATAATTTTGAGCCATGTTAACTATGGCTCCACATAAACTCATTTCTCCATGATGATATCCTGACTTTTCAGAAACATATCCACTTAGTTGTGCAACTTTAATTTCTTCATGTAAATTACGTTTAAAAGCAGAATACAAAATTTTTCTTAAACTAATTTTTAAACCATCCATTAAAGAAGGTATAGATCTATCATTATCATATTTTGAAAAATGAATTAATTCTTTATTTATAAATTCTTTATAAGTAACTGATTTTTTATTTGTGTCTAAATAACTATCTCTTTTATAATTTCCTAACCAATCTTTTCTATCATGTGTTCTTTTTTTATTAAATATCATATCAATAATATTATCTTTATCTTCTTTATCATGATTATTAATAAACATAACTTCTTTTTTATTAGCAAAATATTCTTTAAATTCTTTAGCTGTACTTGTTCCTAATCCTTTATAATATTTTATTTTCCAACTTTTATCATTATTTTCTTCTTTCCATTTAATATATTCTCCATCATTATAAAATAATAATTCTTTATCTTTTTTTCGAGCTTTTAAAATTGGTGTATTCATAAAACCTATAAAATTTTCTATATTAATTAATGATGGCCATTGTGCATCAAATAAATTAATTCCTAATCCTTTAATATGACTTCCATCTAAATCTTGATCTGTCATAAAAATTATTTTACCATATCTTAATTTTTTATCTATTAATTCACGAGTATATTCAACACCATTTTCAAGACCTAAAATTTGTTTAATTTCACATATTTCCTTATTTTCTGAAATTTTACTTATAGTTTCTCCTCTTACATTAAATATTTTACCTTTCATTGGATAAACACCAATATATTCCCTATCATCTTTTGAAAGTCCTGAAATAATTCCTGCTTTAGCTGAATCTCCCTCACAAAGTATAATTGTACAATCTTTAGATTTCTCAGTACCTGCTTTATTTGCATCTACTAATTTTGTAATATGCCTTAAATTTTTTACTTTTGAACCATCAGTTTTTTTAGCTTGTTTATTCTCTTTAATTTCTGTTAAAGAACATGCTGTATTCATAACTCCTAATTTTGCTATTTTTTCAACAAACTCATCACTGACTTTACAAGTTGATCCAAAATTAGATATTGGAGTGTTCATAAAATCTTTTGTCTGACTATCAAATGATGGATTTTCTATATCACATCTAACAAATAACATTAATTGTTCTTTAATAGTCATTGGCTTTACTTCTATTTTTTTCTTTTCTTTAATATAGTCGACCAGTTTTTTAGTAATTTGGTTTAAAATATATTCTACATGTTTTCCACCTTTACTTGTATATATTCCATTTACAAATGATACTTGAACAAATTCGTCATTTGGAGTAATACAAACAGCATATTCCCATCTTTCATTCGATTTTTCATAAATTCTAGGATGATTACTTTTTGTTCCTATATATAAATTTATATATTGTTCAAAATTTTTAATTGGAATTTGTTTATTTTGATATTTAACTTTTACTGTTTCATCTGTAACAGCAGCTATATCACAAATTCTTCTTTTAAATAATGCAATCATATCTTCACTTAGTCCATCTATTCCCAACCTTTTGTAATCTGGTTTAAACCAAACCTTTGTATATGATTTATTTTTACAATTTGTTATAACTGGTTTCTCAATTACATCTAGATTATTTTTAAATTCTTGTATATATTTTAAACCTCTATTGCTATCTACAGTTTCTATTTTTCCCCATGTTGACCAAATTAAAGCTAATTTAAAACCAAAACCATTTTTTCCTCCAGTTATTTTTTTTTCTGATTTATCATAATTTGTTGATGTTCTTAGATGACCAAAAATTAATTCTGGAATCCAAATTTTATATTCTGGATGTTGTACAATATCTATTCCTTCTCCGTCATTTAATAGAGATATAATATTTTCATTTATTTCTATTGATATATTTGTAACTTGATTTAAAGCTAAATCTTTTTTCATTCTTACAAAATGATCTCTGCAGTTTACAACTCCTTCATCAAATAATTTATACAGACCAGGAATAAGTTTTATTTCTTTATTTATAATGTTATTATTTTCTTCATTATAAATATATTGAATTGTTTCAACTTGTTCAATTGAACCAATATAAGTATCAGGATTATCTATAATATGTTGTTTATCACTTTTTTTTTGATATTGTTTAGATAATTCCTTTTCACTTTTCATTAATTAATATATTAATTTACATTTAAATTATTATTCAATTTTTTTAAATAAATAATTATATATAATAAAATGAGTAATAATCAAATATTAGATAATGAATTAGGTGAAATTCAAAGGAAAACTAATTTTTCAAATGTTAATTGTCAAGGAAAATATGCATTTAGATGTGATTGGATAAGACCAGGAAGACTTATGAATTTGCAACCAATAGTTGGTAAACCTCTACCATATAAATATATGAATGAAATGGGTTCTTTATTAACAAAAAATAGGATAAGAAGTAATTTAATTCAAAATGCAACATATGCAAGAAAAAATACAGTAGTATTTATTTCTAGACCAACTAATTGTTCAGACTCTAGTAAATGCGGTATATCACCTATATGTAATTTAAATACAGGAAATAAAAATCCTAATTTTACAAACAGATATTAATATTTAGAAAAAAAAAATTTTCTAATTATAAAATATAATGAAAAAAGTTATGAAAAGTGCAGATGGAAAATATCATGTTAAAGGCCAATCATTTGAAAAATTAATTGGATCAAGAGCTCAAGTTTGGCATGGTACAGCTTATAAAACAAAAGGAGACTTACGAAAAGAAGATTTATTAATGACTAAAAGAGGAAAAATTGTTTCAAAAAGAAAACATTTTACTGCTAAGAAAGAAAAAAGATTACAAAAACACGGATATTTTACAGTTAAAGGAAAATTTGGATATGTAAAAAAAACTCCATTAAAAAATAAACATGGTACTAAGAAAGGTATGGTAAGAAAAACTGCTAGAAAAGCTTATGAAACTAAGTCTGGAAAAAAATTATGGTAATTAACTATTATATTTTATTTAATTATATATATAATTAAATATGACTAATCCACCATCAATTTATGATCCACCAGATCCAGAAACTGTTAAATGCGTAATAGAAACAATTAGTGAAAATGCCAAAGGTAAGAGTAGTGATTCACCAGAATTTCGATTATATAAACAAATTACTGATAATCCAAACACAATTAATTTAATTATAGATAGAGGTGCTGGTAATAATTCTAAAGTGCAAGCTACTTGTAGTGAAGCTGTTGACATATTAAATAAAGGTCATCAAAATTGGTTATATATGGTTGGAAATTCATTATGGCCAAATACTAATATGACTCCGCCTCCTAAAATATCAACTTTACAATCTACTAATATTATGCAAGGAGGTTATAAAAAAAAAACAAAAAAAGTAAAAAAAATTAAATATTTAAAAAAAAATAAAAAATCATATAAAAGAAAAAATCTAAATTTAAAAAAATCAAATAAGAAAAAATCTAAAACTAATAAAATAAAATATTTAAAAATGAGATAAAAAACTTATAAAAAAAATATTCTAAAAATTTAAATTTATTTATTTAATTATCTATTCCACCATTCAGGTAATATTAAATTATCATTATCTATGAATTCAACTAAATTATATTTTATATATTTTTCAAATTCTTTTTTATTAATAATTAAATTATTTTTTTTATTTTGACAATATTTATCATATAAATAATCGATAGCAATTGGATAACTTTCATTTTTATTTTTTAAATCTCTCTTTATCTCTTCTATAGATTTTTCTATATCTTCCTTTTTATTCCAAATACTACATGTTATATTTAAAAAATATTTATCTTTTTCTATTACTACATCTGGATAATAATATTTTACTATATCTAAAATAAGTTTAGATTTTAAATTTGTTTGAACTTTACTCCATTGTTTAAATAATAAATTTAATTCATTTAATTCCAAATTCATTTCATCTTCAGATATTGTTTCATCCCAAAATTGAATAAAATTATTAACAATTGGTAATGATGGTGAAAATACATTTATAAAAATATCTTCGTCATTATTAAAAATAATTTTTTCTTTTAATAACAAACGAAATGTATTTTGAAAAATTAAATTTGGAATATTTTTATCTGATAAAAATTTTTTCCAAATATATAACATATTTTTAAATGATATTGATGAATTATCTGATTTTACTAATTCTTTGTTAATAAATTCATCAATAACTTTATCTATACTATTATTTTTTAAATAAAAACTATAAAATGTTAATTCATCATTATCTATATTTTCTAAAAATTTGTCTGAATTACAAAATCTATTTGAATAGTGAATTGCAACACATAAAATGTCTAGTATATTTTTATTTATTTCTAATAAATTAATATTATTTAATTTATATTGTAATAATCTATAGTTACTATGGTTATGTTGTTCGTGATATTTATATTTAAAATTGTTATTTAAATTAGTTCCAAAAAAAAAGTAACAATGATCCGATAATATTTTGAAAAATTCTTTAAAATTAATATTTATCAAATAAATTAAATCTTCGTTTTTTTTTAGGATACAATCTCCAATTATTGTTAAAAAATATTTTGTTTCTTCTTTACAAGAAAATATATAAGGAATTAATAAATTTAGACAATTTTGTATAGTATCAGAATTAGGAATAACTGTAAATATATTTTGATATTTAATTTTTTTAATAATTGTATCTTTAATTTTATATTTCCATGGTAATAGTTTTTTGTCAAGAGAGATATTGCTTAAAATATTATGTAATATATTATCTTCTTTAGTTGATTTAAATTGTAAATTATTATAGTAAATAAATATATCAGTGTTATTTATATAATAATAATTATTTAATTGTAAAAATCTATTTATAAATAATTGTTGATTATTATAATTTTCCACTTTTTTTTCTTCTCGAATATTTATTGTTTCTAATAAATTATTATGTTTTTTTTTTTCCTTTAAACAAATTTGTTCAAGATGATTAGATAAATTATTTTCTATATAATTATGTAATTTTTCTATAATTATTATATCTGATATATATTTATTGTATAAATTTTGAATAATTATTTTAAATTTATTATTATTTTTTTCTATATATTCTAATTCATTCATTATAATTATATTATGTTTTTTTTTAAACTTTATATTATTTTTAAGAAAAAAAATAATATATATTATTTTTAAATTTATTTTCTCTCGTATTATATTTATCTTATTATTATTTATTATAATTATAATAAATGTATATAAATATTATGTTATTTAATCTTTATAAATGAATAATTTAAATCTTAAAAATTATTTTAAATATTCTTTGTTATTTATTCCTTTAATTTCTGTTTATATACCAACAGTTGTTTATCCTGGTTCTGAAGATATTGGTAAAAATGTTCCCTTTAGACCACCAGGTTATGTATTTTCTATAGTATGGCCTATTTTACTTATACTTTTAGGGATTTCTTGGTATAAAAAGAGAAACTTAGGAATTTTAATAAATTTAAGTTATATTATATTAACATTGTTATTGTCTTTATGGTTAATTTTATATGATTTGAATAAAATATTTGGATTAATTGATATAATTTTTTCATTATTTATTACAATTTTTTTATTTGTATTTAAAATTCAAGATTTTAAAATAATAGAGAATTTAACTTTAATTCCATTAATTTTTTGGTTAATATTTGCAAGTATTTTAAATATATTTGCAATTAACTTAGAATAATATAAATTTAAAATAATTTTATAAGTATTTAAAGCTTTTTTTGATAATTGATCTATATGTCTAATATTAAAAATGTTTTAACAATTCAAACTGTCCAAATAGCACCATTTAGAACATTAATGACAGCTCTCAAAGATATACTTTTAGAAACTAATATTACTTTCCAGAAAGATGGAATCAGAATAATTAATATGGATAAGTCTCATACAATTTTAGCCCATTTATTTTTGGGAGCTAAAAATTTTGAATTATATGAATGTTGTTTAGATAAAATTGTAATTGGAGTTAATATGTTTCATTTATTTAAACTAATTAATACTATAGATAATGATGATACATTAACAATTTATATTGAAGAAAGTGATTATACAGATGGTATAGTCCATAATTTGGGATTAAAATTTGAAAATGGAGATATAAAACAATGTAAAGTTCAAAAATTAAGATTAATTGAACCTGATCAAGATGAATTAGAAATTCCAGATGTAAAATTTGCATCTGTTTTAAATATGCCTTCCTGTGATTTTCAAAAAATTATTCGTGATCTCTCTTGTATATCAGAAAAGTTAGAAATTAAATCAGTTGGTAGTGAACTAATTTTTAAATGTAGAGGGCAATTTGCTGAAGCTGAAATTAGAAGAACAGAATCGGATGGTAACATGGAATTTATTCAAAAACAAGATATTAGTAAAATTATCCAGGGAGAATTTTCTTTAAAAAATTTAAGTTATTTTATCAAATGTACTAATCTTTGTAGTCAAATTGAAATGTATTTAGAAAATAATCTACCTCTTGTTGTTAAATATAATGTTGCTTCCTTGGGAGAAATTAAATTATGTTTAGCTCCTTTACCTACTAATTAATTATATTATATATTTAAATAAATAATATAATATTAAATTTATATGAAATATCCTTTATTATTTCCAACAATTGGTCATGGAACTACTGATTTAATTGATAATCCAAAACTTACTTTACTTTTACATTCTGGTGGTTTATTAACAATAAAGTTTATACCAATTTATATTAAAAAATTTATATTAATTACGTCTTCAATTTTTCATATAAAAAGAGATATGCCTTTATATTTATCAATTTTTTTACATATTTTATGGTTAAAGTTTCCAATTTTATCAAAAACTTATTTGTCTTTTATTCATACTCCAATTCATTATATTAGATCTTATTATCTAACCCCAAAAAAATTTAAATTTAAATTTATAATAGGTGTCTTATCAAGTATTTGTTTAACATATGGAATAGAAAAAAATTTTGATATTAATATTGAAAAATATCTAGGTAAATTTTGGTGGATATCACCTATTTTAATTCATATTTTTATTACAGAATATATAATATATAATAATAGTTTAAATTTAAATAAAAGAAATAAACTTAATTTAGTAAATATTTTAAATTAGTATAATATTAAATGATTATTAAATGATTTAAAATTTTTATATTTAATCACTAATATGTTTTTTAAAAATACATGAATCATTAACTATATCTAATTCTTTATTTAAATCTGATGAATCTTGAAATTCACATGTTTTTAACCAGATTTTTATAATGCAAAAATTTTTTTTTGGAGATATTGTTATTCCATTAACTAATTTATTTTTTTCTATATTATTAAATATATTTTCTCCTACCAAACTATATGTTAAATTTTCCCAAGTATCTTTAACAAATTTATTTATTACTTTAAATGAAATACACCCTCCATTTTTGTTTGATTCATCTTCCCACATAGGAGAAATATTTTCACGCATTATAAAAAGCATACAATTTTTTATACATTTTTCAGGTAAATTTTCTATTAAACTTATGCATTCTTCAACTTTATTAAATGTATATATTAATTTATAACTTTTAATGCTCCAGTCTACATCATGAGGAAGATGGGCCCATAAACTCCAATGAGTTTCTAATAAATTTATAGAATTTGTAGTTATTTGTTCCACTTCCATATTTATAATATTTTTAATATTTTTTATATTGTTTATTTAATATTATTTAATATATTCATATTATTAATAATTTCATAATTATTTTTTTTTATTATAATTGAATTAAATTTATTTAATTTATATTCTTTTACTTGATTATCTAAAATTAAAATATAATAATTATTTTCTAAATTTATGTTTATATTTAATATATTATTACTATACCATTTTATAAACTCATAATCAAATAGTAAATTATTTAATATATAAAAATTTGGATTATTTAAATTTAAATTATAACTTTTATTATCTACTACTAATTTTAATGATAAAAATATTTTATTTGTTTTGGTGTAACAACAATTTTCTTTAAAATCTTTAATATTTTTATACCTGATAATATTATTATTATCTTTTAATAATATAAAATCATAATCATTTATATCTAAACTAAATATATTTTCATGTATTTTATTTTTTATAAATTTATTATATTCTAAATCATATATAATAATTTCTTCACCTTTTTTTACAAATATTAATTTTTTATCTATTTTTTTTTTAATTAATAAATTATATATGTTATATTTTTTTAGAAAATTATATATTGAGAAAACTCCAATTAATTGTATTAAGACATTAATTCCTGAAATCATATATCTATTATTTATAAATTTTATCTAAATAATATTTATATAAATATTATTTATATAATTCTATTATTCTTTATGATTTATTATTGAAAGCTATTTTTATTTATTAAAATTTAAAACTTAAATCTTAATTCTTAATTTTTAACTTGACGAAGGAGTAGTAATTGGTTCCCATGTCGCTGGATCTCCACCTATATTTTTACTTGATGAAGGAGTATTAGTTGGTCCCCATGTCTCTGGATCTCCACCTATATTTTTACTTGATGGTGGAGAAGAAGGAGGTCCCCATGTTGCTGGATCTCCACCTATATTTTTATTTGATGAAGGAGAAGAAGGAGGTCCCCATGTTGCTGGATCTCCACCTATATTTTTAATTATTCCTTCTGCTATCTCTTGGCCTATATCTTTTCCTATATGACGCCCTATTTTTTTACTAAACTTACAATATCCAATACTTGGATTATTAGTCATTTGTTCCCATTCACAATTATTTATTAAACATTGATATTTATTACTTATTAAATCACATGTAAGCATATCTATGTCTTCTGAATTTTTCTTTTCTATATTTACTAAAGATTTATTTTGAGGATCAATACCAAAAGCAATTAATAGTAAAGTTGTAATTACAGTCATAAATATAAATGGAATAAAAACTATTAACCATGCTATTATATTTAAATTTTTAGCACATAAAATATTTAAAACACTTGCAAAAACTATCATAACTATAAATTTTAATAATGCTATATTATAATGTTGTCTAAATATATCAATAATTATTTGAATTATAGAAAACCCTATATATAAAACTACTGGTCCGCATAAATTTAAAAAATTCATATATATAATTAATTAATAATTTAATTAATAAATTAAAAATTTATCTTATAACCAATATAATTTACCTTCTTTATAAAATCCAACCTTATCACCTATTTCATCTTCTTCTTGAATATAATCATATACAATACCATTTTTTTCACTTGTAGTAAAATATGTTTTTCCATTAATTTTTATTTCATATGCTTCTTCCTCCTCATCCTCTTCTTCTTCTTCTTCTTCCTTTTGCTTTTCTGCTTCATTGTCTTCTTCTTCTCTTTCTTCTTCTTCTTCTTCTTCTTCTTCTTCTTCTTCTTCTTCTTCTTCTTCTTCTTCTTCTTCTCTTTCTTCTTCTTCTGCATCTCTTTCTTCTTCTCTTTCTTCTTCTCTTTCTTCTTCTTCTTCTCTTTCTTCTTCTTCTTCTTCTTCTTCTTCTTCTTCTGCTTCTTCTTCTTCTGCATCTCTTTCTTCTTCTCTTTCTTCTTCTTCTTCTTCTTCTTCTTCTACTACTTCTTTTGCTCCTTCTTTTGCTTCTTCTTCATTGTATTCTTCTTCTTCTTCATCTTCATATTCTTCTTCCTCCTCATCCTCGTCTTTTTCATTTTTTTTTTGCAAATATTCTTCTACTACTTTATTATTTAATTCTTTAATTCCTTGATTAGCTAAAAAATCAGCAATGTTATTTTTTAAATTTTTACTATGGCCTTTTACCCAATTCCATTCAATTGTATGTATATTACATAATTCATCTAGTTTTTGCCATAAATCTACATTTTTTACATCTTTATTTTTTGAAGTTTTCCACCCATTATTTTTCCATGTCTGAATCCAATTAGTAATTCCATTTATAACATATTTGGAATCTGTATTAATTTCAATATATCTATGATCTTTAAAATATTGCAGAGCTTTAATCGTAGCTAAAAGTTCCATATAGTTATTTGTAGTATCTTTTAATCCTCCACACAATTTTTTTTCTTCATTATTATCAATAATTAGTACACCCCATCCTCCATCACCTGGATTACCTTTGCAAGCTCCATCAGTATAAATAATTACTTTTTTTTCTATTGTATTTAAAAACTCAGTATGAATAATTTTTTTATTACAAATTTTATTAGAATTTTCAACTGACTCATTATCTGTACTATAAAAATCTTTTGTTTCTTCTTGAGATTCACTTTCATTTTCACTAGTTAATTTATATTCACTATTATCTATAATTTTATTTTCATCAAACTTAATAATATTTTTATAATTTTGTTCTAATTTATTATTTATACAATTCTCTTTTTCAATAATTTTAATTTCTATTGATTTATTATTTTCTTTTTCTAACATCTCTTTTAATTGGTCATTTTCTTGTTTTAAACTCTCTAGATCTTTTACTAAATTTTTATACTCTGGTAATGAATATAATATATCTGTAATTATTTTTAAATTACTTGATGATAATTTTAAATCATTAATTAATGGTAATAAATGTGAAGATAAAATTTTATTTACATCACTATTAATATTAAATAGTAAACTATCTATCTCATTTTCACAAGAATTCATTACTATTATATTTTAAAATGTTTCGTTTAATATAGTTTAAAAAATAAATTATTATATTTATATAATATGGAAAATATGGAAAATATAGATGAAAATGAATCAGGATTTAAAGATATTCAAGATGAAACAGAGAGAGAACAATATAACATAGAAAAAAAAGAAAAGAGAGAGAAATATATAGAGTTAATGAAAGAGAGAGATAAAAATATAAAACAAGAAATAATTAATTTAGTAATGAGACAAACTACCTATTCAGAAGAAGAAGCTAAAAATGAGTTAGAAAAAAATAATTACAAATTTCATGATGTTTTAAAAAATTTTATGAACAATAATATAGAAAGCAATAATATAGAAGGGAAAACTCAAAATAAACCAATTAATGTTCAACAAACAATTTTTAAAGAAATAAGAACAATGATGGATTCAGCATCAAGAAAGCAAAGATGGGAATCTGAATTAAATAGAAGAATACAAGAACAAAAAAAAGACTAAAATATATTTAACAAGGTCCTCGTAAATTAGGTGGAGGATTAATAACTTTTTTAAATAAATATTTTGTGGAAATACATATTAATGCCTTATTTTCTTTAATTGCTTGCAGATGAAAATGACGATGCTCACAATCATTTAATTTAGAATTAATAATTTTTTCGTTTGTTAATATTTGTTGTTTTTCTATAATATTTGATGGAAATAAAGTTAAATCAATATTTGAAGAATATTGACAATTTAAAAATTTATTTGTTTTATAAATTGCAAATCCATTAAATGCTGAATAAACAGATATTAAATCATTGTCTTTTTCTTTTTTATAATAATTAAGTAATTTATTAAATTCATCTCTCATATTATTAACAACTTTTCTCCAGTTTGTAAAATGAAAAAAACTATAAATATATGGATCAAAAGATAGTGCCCAAGTATCATAATAGCCTGCTTCTCTATCAAAAGATAAAGAATCCCAATTGTTTAATAATAAAGATTCTTTTATAACATCAATATTAATATCACCAACACAAGCATATTCATTTGAATCCATCATAATAAAATATTCATATGTATTATATTTATCTCTAATTATTTGTAATAATGTATTTCTTGCAAATGCGATTTGCTGAGTTTTTATATTTGACCTTTTTTTATTATTTATTATAATTTCCATATTTTTATTTTCTTTATTAAAGTTATTTAATAAATCTAATGATTTATCTTTTGAATGATCATAAAATACTAATATTTTAATATTAAATGTAGTTTCTAATTTTTTTATATTATTTAATACAGAGGGTAATCCTTGTTCATTATTAAAAACACAAAGACATATACAACAATTATTCATATAATATTATTAACTTATTATTATAATAATTTTAACTTATTATTATAATAATTTTTACTTATTATTATGTTAAATTAAATTGTTCTTGCATAATACTAGTTTTATTAAGTATATTTGATGATTTTTTTACTTTATATCTAGAATTTATATTTCCTACTTTATTATTAATTAGAAAATCATCATTATCGTCATGTAATTCTGGTAATTGCCTACATAAAGGTTTATCAACAATTAATAAAAGTCTTTCAGTTGTTAAAATTTTTCTATATTCTTGAATTGTTAAATTACCATAGTATTTATCTAAAATATAATATGGATTAGGTGCTGGTTTTATATTTTTTTCATAATTATATAATTTTCCATAAATAAAATTTAATAATGCATATCTTTCCATTTTAGATGCCTGATCTATATTTTCATCCATTAAATACGCACATGCACATTCACATGAACAAAAACATCCATATACAAAATATGATTTATTAATTTCATATTTAGGAATGTAAATTGGAGGACTATCAAAATCATAAGTACACCAAAAACAACTTGATTTTTTATCAGGTATATTATTAGTATGTAAATTTATACTTAATTCTTTTAATTTTTTATGAATTTCTTTATTAATATCTGTATTTTCATTATCTTCCTCTTCATATTCATATTTTATATTTTTTTTTTCTAATATATTTTCTTTATTGGCATTGTTTAAAAAATCATAGCATAAATTATTTATTTTTGGATCAGGAAAGGTATAAGAATCTAAACTCGAATTATTTTTATTACTTTCTAATAATAAATCATTTGAATTACATTTCAAATGTAAAATAATATTTGGCTTAATATTTTCTATAACTGAAATTGGTTTAAAATTCTCTATAATTTTTCCTCCTTTAGGTTTTCTTCCTCTTTTTTTAGGTATTTTAATTGTTTCCCCTTCTATAATTAGGTTTTCACTTTTAATTGCACTTGATAATTCAGATGTATAATTATCTATTAAATCTATATTATTTTCATTTTTAGGTTTTCTTCCTCTCTTTTTTTTTTCAACTATTAACATATAATTTTAATTACTTTTTTATAATTTAAATAGTTTTTAAATATATTTAACATTTAAGGATACTTATTAATAATACTATACCTACTATTTGCCAAACACTAGTTACTGGTTTTATTCCTGGAATAAGTTTTATTAAAACATTATTCCATAAATATTGTCCAAAAAATAAAAGAATAAATAACCACAAAATAAAACCTATAAATACCCCTAAGACTTCTGGTTTTGTTAAAGATTGACCAACCATTACTTTTCCTCCAGCCATTAAAACTTCTTTCATTATATTATTATAATAAAAAAAAAAATTATAGACATTAAAATTTAATCTATAAAATTGTTTAGATGAATTACTTTTAATTAAATTAATTGATAAAAAAATTCAAAATTAAAAAAAAAATTCTAAATTAAAAAAAAAATATATATTCTAAACAATAAAAATTATTAATT